>OCVV011222366.1_pt1 | contig 33218 bp, 30 predicted proteins | sample 1539721 | NCBI WGS metagenome assembly OCVV01 (sample SAMN02144230, study PRJEB22623) | gut metagenome | biome: sheep rumen | host: Ovis aries | place: New Zealand | reverse complement strand
TGCAGGACTGCTCGATAAGGAGCACCCACTGGTTACTGTAAGGCCTTTCCGTTCGCCGCACCATACTGTCTCTGCGGCAGGACTGGCAGGCGGCGGCTCGATACCAAAGCCCGGAGAGATCTCACTTGCACACAACGGACTTCTCTTTTTAGATGAGCTTGCCGAGTTTTCAAGGCCTGCTCTTGAAATACTTCGTCAGCCGCTTGAAGACCAGAAGGTAACGATCTCCCGTGTGTCGGGAAGCATCACCTATCCCAGCTCCTTTATGCTGATAGGTGCGATGAACCCCTGTCCCTGCGGATATTACGGTCACCCGACACGAAAGTGCATCTGCTCGCAGAAGCAGGTAGCTTCGTACCTGTCAAAAATATCGGGACCTCTTCTTGACAGGTTTGACATTCACCTGGAGGTCGCACCCGTTGAGTATTCTGACCTTTCCTCTGCCGCCAAGGAGGAGCCCTCAGAGGCTATCCGTGAGCGTGTTCAGCAGGCAAGAGATATACAGAATGAGCGCTTCAAGGGTACGGGTATCAGCTGCAACGCAAGAATGACCTCTGATATTCTGCATGAGTGCTGTCCTCTCACCGATGAGGCTTCCTCTCTGCTTGCAAATGTGTTTGAAAAGCTCGGGCTATCGGCAAGAGCTTATGATAAGATACTAAAGGTCGCAAGAACTGCCGCTGACATGGACAAGTCGGAAAAGATCGGCAAAAAGCATATAGCTTTAGCCGTTCAGTACCGCAGTCTCGACCGCAAATACTGGGCATAAGGCGAAAGCCTATATTAAACCGAAAGGAATAAATACCATGAAAAGAATTTTATTTGCATCATCTGAATGTGTACCGTTTATCAAAACAGGCGGACTGGCTGACGTTGTCGGCTCTCTGCCCAAGAGATTCAACAAGGAGTTTTTTGATGTAAGAGTTATCCTGCCGAAATATGCCTGCATGAATCAGGAGTGGAAGGACAAAATGGAGTATGTTACCCACTTCTATATGGACTGGTCGGGCAGACAGGAGTATGTAGGTATTCTGCAGATAGTTCACGAGGGTGTTACCTTCTATTTCGTTGACAACGAGCACTACTTCTCGGGAGACAAGCCCTACACAGAGCACCACTGGGACGTTGAGAAGTTCATGTACTTTGATAAGGCTGTGCTCTCCGCACTTCCTGTGCTTGACTTCCGCCCCGACATTATCCACTGCCACGACTGGCAGGCAGGTCTTATCCCTGTGTATCTCCATGACAGCTTCGCAGGCGGCGAGTTCTTCCGTGGTATCAAGTCGGTAATGACTATACATAACCTCAAGTTCCAGGGAAATGACAACTATGATATGTTCAGATTTATCGCAGGACTTTCGGATTACTACTTCACTCCCGATAAGCTGAAAACAGGCACTATCGACGGCAATATGCTCAAGGGCGGCCTTGTTTATGCCGACGCTATCACAACTGTAAGCTCAACCTATGCCGAGGAAATCAAAACCGAATTTTACGGCGAGGGTCTTCACGGCCTTATGAGGGCAAGAAAAAATGACCTCAGAGGTATCGTCAACGGTATCGACTATGATGATTATAACCCTGATACCGACAACATGATAGCTGTGAAGTACAATATTGACAACGTGCTTGAAAAGAAAATTCACAACAAGCGTGCTATGCAGGCTGAGTTCAACCTTGCACAGGACGACGGCAAGTTCATGGTGGGCATTGTCAGCCGTCTGACAGACCAGAAGGGCTTTGACCTTATCGCTTACATGATGGAGAGAATGTGCCAGCAGGATATACAGTTCGTAGTTCTCGGCACAGGCGAGCCCAGATACGAGGATATGTTCCGCTACTTTGCAGGAAAGTATCCGCACCTTGTCGCCGCAAACATCTTCTACAGTGAGGAGCTCTCGCACAAGATATACGCTTCCTGCGATGCCTTCCTTATGCCCTCCCTGTTTGAGCCCTGCGGACTGTCGCAGCTGATGTCGCTCAGATACGGCACCGTACCTATCGTTCGTGAGACAGGCGGCCTGAAGGACACTGTTCAGCCCTATAACCAGTTTGAGCACACAGGCACAGGATTCAGCTTTGCTAACTATAATGCTCACGAGATGTATAACACTGTTATGTTTGCAAAGTACATCTTCACTGACAGGCATGACGAGTGGAACGGCATTATCAAGTCGGGCATGGCTCAGGACTTCTCGTGGCAGACCTCTGCAAACAAGTATCAGGAAATGTATGACTGGCTCATCGGCGGCTAAATATTCAGGCAAAAAGCTCCGTTCAAAACGAACGGAGCTTTTTTACATTAATACCATCGGCAAAGCCGATACCTTACCTATTACCTGTTCCCTGTTCCCTGTTATATTGTAGCACTCAGAAGTGCTATCGCATATACTTTAATAAAAGGAGGTCTTTAATATGAACAAAGCACCTATCCTCTGCGTCGGAGGCGACGCCAGAATGACATATACGGCAAAGGCTCTTGCCGAAACAAATGATGTTTATACTTACGCAGTCACCGATGACGGTGAAAATACCGCTGTCCTCACAAGCCTTGATGAAATGCCGAAAAAGGCTGATATGCTTATTCTCGGCATCATCAGAACAGCCGACCTTACCGTCTGTGAACTGCGTAATAAAACCATACACTGTAAGGATATTCTTCTGCACCTGAAGCCTGATGCACTTATCCTCGGCGGAAACCCCAATGAAGCCATGACAGATTACTTCACAGCTCTCGGCTTTGAGGTCATAAACTATCTCGGGCGAGAGGAGCTCGTTCTGAAAAACACAGTCCCGACCGCAGAGGGAGCTCTCGAAATAGCCCTCAGAGAGCAGCCCATGACTGTCAGAGACCAAAGAGTACTGATAATCGGCTCAGGCAGGGTCGCAAAAGCCTGCGCTTGCCTTTTCAAGGCTGTAGGCGCAGTTACCGACATCACCGCAAGAAAGCCCTCAGCCCTGACTGAGTTTCAGCTTCTCGGGCATAATGCCTTTGCACTTGACAGTCTGAGCGAGCACATCGGCTATTATGATACTATAATAAACACAGTTCCTGCCCTGATACTGACAGAAAAGCTTCTTAAAAGCTGCAATAAAAAAGTCCTGATAATTGACCTAGCCTCAAAGCCCGGAGGAGTTGACTTCGGCAAAGCAAAGGAGCTTCACCTGAGAGCCGTGCTTGCCCTCGGGCTGCCCGGGAAGTGCGCACCTGTAACAGCAGGCAGGATAATTGCCGAGACAGCAGAGGATATCCTGAACGAAAGGAGAAAAACGAATGTCACTTAAAGGCGTAAAGGTCGGCTTCTGTATGACAGGGTCGTTTTGCACCTTTGAAAAAGCGTTTGCAGCGGCGCAGGCTCTGAAAGCGCAGGGCGCAGAGCTTGTGCCGATAATGTCTTTCAATGCGGCGGCATTGTCAACCCGTTTCGGCAAGGCTGAGGATAACGTCCGCCGTCTTCAAGAGATAGCGGGCAGTCCTGTCATCAGAACGATAGTTGACGCTGAGCCCATCGGCCCTAAAAAACTCTGTGACGTTATGGCCGTAGTGCCCTGCACCTCGAACACGGCGGCGAAGCTTGCAAACGGCATAGTTGATACGCCTGCTGCAATGGCAGTCAAAAGCCATATCCGAAACGAGCGCCCTGTAGTCATTGCCATATCAACCAACGACGCTCTCGGTGCGTGTGCAAAAAGCATAGGACAGCTCCAGTCCATGCGCAGCTACTATTTTGTACCCTACGGACAGGACGCTCCCGAGGCAAAGCCCAGGTCTGCGATCGCCGATATGACAAAGCTGACAGACACTATCGAAGCCGCCCTCAGAGGAGAGCAGCTCCGACCGATACTTCTATAGGCACAAAAAGCCCCGAAGTCTGTATCTTCGGGGCTTTGATTTATATTAGTCTGTAACTGCGTTCTTTGCAATAACGTCTGCAACGAGGTTTGCAGGCAGCGGCTCATACCTTGCCTTCTCAAAGGTGAATGTGCCCTGTCCCTGAGTTACCTGTCTGAGCAGCAGCGTAAAGTCTGACATCTCAGCCATCGGGACCTCTGCAACGATCTCGGTCATACCCTTCTTTTCAGCAGGATTCATACCGAGCACTCTTCCGCGTCTCTTGTTGAGCTCGCCCATCATATCTCCCGTGTTCTCATCGGGAACGAGCACGTTCAGCGCACCGATAGGTTCAAGCAGTATCGGATCAGCCTGCTTCATACCCTCTTTATAAGCGATAGATGCTGCCATCTTGAATGCCATTTCAGAGGAGTCAACAGGGTGATAAGAGCCGTCTACCAGTATAGCCTTCAGACCTACTACAGGGAAGCCTGCGAGTATACCGTGTCTGATGCTCTCCTGCAAGCCCTTTTCAACTGCGGGGAAGAAGTTCTTAGGAACTGCTCCGCCGAATACCTTTTCCTCGAAAATAAGCTCATCGGATACGCAAGGCTCAAACTCTATCCAAACGTCACCGTACTGACCGTGTCCGCCCGACTGCTTCTTATGTCTGCCCTGTACCTTGACTTTCTTTCTGATAGTCTCACGGTAAGAGATCTTAGGTGTGTCGGTAACTACCTTAACGCCGAAGGTGTTTTCAAGCCTTCCGACTATAGAATCAAGCTGCAGTCCGCCGAGAGTAGAAAGTATCATCTCATTTGTAGAGGGATCAAGCTCATAGGTAATAGTTCTGTCCTCTTCCATTATCCTTGCCATTGCGGAAGCGATCTTGCTCTCATCGCCTTGCTTTGAAGCCTTTACAGATACCTTGTAGCCGGGGTTCGGGAAGGACATAGGTGCAAACTTCACAACTCTGCCTGCATCGCAGATAGTGTCATTAGTGTTTACGTTCATCTTAACAGCAACTACAATGTCTCCGCAGCCTGCCTCAGTAACATCTATCTGCTTCTTGCCCTGAAGTGTTACAAGCTTTCCGACCTTCTCTGTAGTGCCTGTAGAAGCATTTACAACCTCCTTATTAGGAGTAAGCTTTCCTGAGAACACCTTCATGAAGGACATCTTTCCAACATAAGGGTCAGCCACAGTCTTGAATACGAAGGCTGTCATCGGATCACTCTCCGAGCAGGTTATCTCAATAGCGTCACCGCCTGTTGTCTCGCCGACCATAGCGTCTTTCTCAGACGGTGCAGGAAGAAGAAGGTCTATCTCCTTGAGAAGCATATCAATACCCTCAAGTGTTGCCGCAGATACGCAGACAACAGGAGTTATCATTCCGTTATTAAGTCCGTTGTGGATACCGTCAACCAGCTCGTCCTGAGTGAAGCTCTCGCCCGAGAAGAACTTATCCATAAGCTCCTCGTCTGTTTCAGCGACAGCCTCGGAAACTGCCTCACGCAGACCATCTATACGGTATTCCATCTTCTCGGATACCTCAGCAGTCGGCATATCAGTCTCAACTGCGCTTCCGTTCTCATACTTATAAGCCTTCATCTCAATGAGGTTTACATAAGAAACTATCTTTCTGTCAGCAATAACGGGGACAACTACAGGGCAAACTGTAGGACCGAACTCAGCCTTGAGCTCTGTAAGAACGTTATTGAAGTTAGCATTGTCATCATCAAGCTTGGTAACTACGAAGAGTGCAGGCTTGCCCATAGCCTTGGCATACTCATAAGCCTTGTGAGTTCCTACCTTAACACCCGACTTAGCCGATACAGTGATAAGAACACAGCCGCTTGCAAAAATGCCTTCGATCTCCTCACCCTCATAGTCAAACAGACCCGGAGTGTCAAGAAGGTTTACCTTGAATCCGCCTGCTGTTTCGAGTGAAGACAGCGATGTATATACCGAGCACTTTCTTGCGATCTCATCAGGATAATAGTCGGAAACCGTGTTTCCGTCCAGTACCTTTCCGAGACGGTCTGTTGCGCCGCTTTTGTAAAGCAATGCCTCTGTAAGTGAGGTCTTGCCCGAGCCTGCGTGGCCTGCTATAGCAATATTTTTGATCTTCGTGCTATCGTACTTTTTCAAATTGATCGCTCCTGTTCTGTTAATGGATTTTTACGGTCGGACTTTTTCACGCTGCGATTTTGTCGTGCAAAGCCGATGCTTGTCAATATGCACAAAATACATTGACCGTACTATATAATTATATACCATTTTTTCAAAAAATTCAATAGGTTAAATAAAATTCTTTTTCGTAAATATGAACAATTTTTATCTTCATTTACATACACATTACACAAAAGATCCTTTTTTCAGGATTGACAAGACTGTAAAAATGTGCTATAATGATTACAATTCAGTTACAAACCGAAACCAAACGGTGATCTGTATGAAAAAACATTTTACGCTAAAAAAGGCCGCAGCAATCTGTGCGGCAATGTGTATAGCTCTCAGCGCCTTCTCGGGAAGGGCGCAGGATAAGTCTGCCGTAAGGGCGGACAATACGAAATATGATGAGCAGCTTGACGAACTCAGAAAGCAGCAGGCTGACCTCGATGCAAAGATAGCTGAGGCTGATGAAAAGCTTGCAGCCGAGGAGGACAACTTCAATGCCCTGCAGGAAAAGTACGATGCGATAAATGAGAAGATCGAAAATGCAAGCAGCTACACTCACGAACTGGAGCTTGAAATGGCTGAGCTTGACTCTCAGCAGCTTGAGTCATCATATAATGTTCAGCAGATGGAGGACAGCATAAAGGAGCAGACCTCGAACTACCTAAAGCGTATCAGGGCTTTGTACATAGCAGGCGGCAGCAGCTCTTATGCGAATCTTCTTGTTGATTCCGCCGACTTCTATGATGTGCTTATGAGGATAGAGCTCATGACCCGTGTTGCAAAGCACGATAATGAAGAGCTTGAAAGCCTTCTTGACGACTACTCAAAGCTTAAAGAGAGCAAGGCAAAGCTTGATGAGCAGATAAAGGCTCTGAATGAAAAAACTGCCGAATACTCGGACAAGCAGGCTGAGCTTGCCGAACAGCAGGCAGAGCTTCTGAGACTTGAACAGGAGTCGGGAGCACTGCTTTCAGAACTCAGGAAGGACAGAAGCGAGCTTGGAAACAGCTATGATGAGCTGAACAGCGAATATGCTCAGGTATCGCAGGCTGCCGATGCGGCAACAGCTGCAGCCACGACCACTACTACAGCAAAGCCTGCCGAGCAGACAGCCGAAACCACAAGAAAGACCACAGCGACCGAGGAAGATACCACACCAACCGAGACCAAGGCAACTACAGTACAGACTCAGGCGACCACTCAGCAGACAACCAAGGCTACAACTCAGGAGACTACCAAAGCCACCACAAAAGCGACAGAAGCTCCTGCGCCTGTTCCCTCGGGAGATTCAAACAAGATAAACACAGTGCTTGCCTATGCAAAGAGCAACGTAGGCGGCTCTTATGTCTGGGGCGGAGCAAGCTTTAAGGCCTGTGACTGCTCGGGTCTGGTAATGCTCTCCTTTGCACAGGTAGGCATAAACCTTCCGCACTATGCAGCCTCACAGGCGGAGTACGGCACAACAGTTTCCTATAACAACATACAGCCGGGTGATGTAGTTTTCTTTGGCGGCTCTAACTATTCAAGCATTTATCATGTTGGTATTTACATAGGCGACGGTCTTATGGTACACGCACAGAACTCCGCAACGGGAATAGTAATATCAAACCTTGCGAACTTCTCCTACTGGGGCAACCCGATAACCGTAATAAAAAGACTTATATAAGCAAAAAAGCTGTACCGTTGCGGTACAGCTTTTGTTATGACTCTATAAGTCCGCCGTTATCCTCCATAAGCTTAAAGCTTATCTCAAACACATCAAACTCGCCCTCCGTGTTTTCACGATAGACCTCGCAGGTGACAGTGTCGCCTGCTTTTTTATCCTTGTAAATGTCTGACACATTATTATAGCTCAGCGGATCCTTTCCGTCGATAGCGGTGATGATGTCGCCCTCCTGAAGCTCCGTATTCGCAATGTCGCAATCCTCAGAAATTCCTGCAACGTAAAGACCCTTATGCATATCGTTTATCTGCGCAGTTGTCTCAGACACAGCATAATAGGTTATACCCATTTTCACTCTGCCTGATACATAGCCCTTTTCGATAATATCCTCAATAATCGGCTTCAGCTGGTCAGTCGTGATAGCAAAGCCTATGCCCTCATAATCATTTGAGGACAGCTTTGACGAGGTTATACCTATCACCTGTCCCCACATATTGAAGAGCCCTCCGCCCGAGTTTCCCGGGTTTATAGGCGCATCTATCTGAATACAGTTGATATAGTCTGTTCCGTCTTTGGAGCGCACCTTTCTGTTCACAGATGATACAACACCAACAGTCACCGAATTATTATATCCTGCAGGCGAGCCTATAGTCACTACCTGCTCACCCTGCAAAACAGCGCCCGAATCCCCGAACTCAGCAGGTGTAAGTCCCTGTGCGGGTATCTTTATCACTGCAATATCAGTAGTCTCATCGGCGCCGACAAGCGATGCCGCATACTCAATACCCTCATTCGTAACCACCTTCATGCCCTTGTCAGCTCCTGCGACAACATGGGCATTCGTGACGATATACCCTGTATCGGTCATGATAACTCCGCTTCCCTGCCCTTTTGAGAGCACAGCCTTATCCTGCGAATAGGTCTCGATATACACCACGCTCTCAGCAGCAAACTTAGCCACACCCTCAGTAGTGTAGCGGCCGTCCTCCTGCTTAAACTCAGCATCAAGATCAGGTCTTTCACTCACAGGGAGAGTGAAGTTAATATTCTTCCCTCCCGAAATCAGGTTTGAAAGCCAGCCGTTTCCTCTCAGAGATATCATCGAGATACCTATTCCCGAACAGATAAGCACAACAGCAAGACCGATTTTCAGAAAGATACCAAGAACTCTTCCCTTCTTTTTCGGCTCTTTGACTTTTTTAATGCCCTTCCAGAACTTATCATCTGCGTCCTCTGCCCTTACTATTCCTTCGGGCAGTCTCAGGGGGTCATTCTCCTCGTTCTGAGAGCTTTGCCCGGCATTCTCGGTGAGGTCCTTTTCGGCCTCTTCAAAATAATCCACACTATTCTCCTTAAGCGTCGTCCTTGGCCTTATTCGGCAAGGTAAATACAAACTCGGTATACTCGCCCTTTACGCTCCTGACCATTATCTCACCGCCGTGCAGTCTGATAATGGAGCGCACTATATTCAGTCCAAGACCCACTCCCGTCTTGTCGATACCACGGGATTTGTCAGTCTTATAAAATCTGTCAAACACCAGCGGAAGCTCATCTTCTGAGAGCCCCTCTCCGCTGTTCTTGATAGAGATAGAGGTCATTCTGCCCTGCGGTGTGAACGAAAACTCGATATAGCCGCCCTCATTCACAAACTTGATAGCGTTCTCTATAAGATTGTACATTACCTGATGAACAAGATCATTGTCTGCATAAAGATCGAATCTCTCAGTGTCAAGGCCTCTGATGTCGATATGCTTGGCCTCAACCCTTGATTCAAAGGTGACGAGCGTATCAACTATAGGCTCCAGCACAGAAAAGTACTGCATATTGGGCTCCAGCTCGCCTGCCTCGATCTTTGCAAGGTTGAGCATACTTCTTACAAGCCTTGCAAGCCTGTGTACCTCAGAGGATATGATCTTCAGATATCTGGGCTGTTCCTCGGGCGGTATCGTGCCGTCCAGAATGCCGTCTATAAAGCCGCCTATAGATGTCATAGGTGTCCTGAGCTCATGTGAAACGTTCGCAAGGAAGCTGTTTCTCATAGTATCATAGCTCTTGAGGTTTGCCGTCATCTCATTGAACGAGTTTGCAAGCTGGTCAAACTCCTCTACCGAATATTCGGGCAGAGTTACCGAGAAATCTCCCTTACCTATCTGTGCCGAAGCCTCGGCTATCTCCTTTACAGGGCTTGTAAGCTTCAGTGTCATGAAGTACACAAGAAACATTACAATTACCAGCACCATTATAGCCGAGATAATAAACAGCTCCGCCAGATTTCCCAGATACGACCTCTGCTCATCCTGTGAGGAAACTGCGAGCAGATAATAACCGGGCCCGTTCGCAGAAAAGTGTGTACCTACTATATGAGCCCTCTCTCTAAGGCTTCCGTTCAGATCCCCGTAGATATATTTATAGCCCTCCGAAAAGCTCTGCAGGCTGTCCGCATTTACCGTCTTAGGAAGCTGTCCTATGCTTCCCGTGGCAGTCCCCGTGATAATATCTCCCTCATCGGAGCAGAGAATAAAATCCACATTCGCATCAAAAGCATATCTCTCATACTCTGCCGTAACCAGAGCCTTCCATGCTGCGGGATTATCCTCTATCCTGTCACGGGTATAGGATGCGAGCGACCTTGTCTGCTTTTCAAGAAGGCTCTTTTCGTTGCTTATAAAGTACCGTGAAGAAACAAGCAGTAATACTGCGCCCAAACATACGAAGCTGACGAGTATTACTGCTGAACAAATTGCAAAGTATTTAAAGAATATGCTTACTTTCTTATTCATGTGCTCCTTCTGCGACCTCGAACTTATATCCGACGCCCCAGACAGTCTTTAATGCCCACTTATCCGAAACACCCTCGAGCTTCTCTCTGAGTCTCTTTACATGAACGTCTATCGTTCTTGAGTCTCCGTAATACTCAAAGCCCCATACCTCATCAAGAAGCTGGTCTCTTGTATAAACCCTGTTCGGATTTGAAGCCAGATGGAACAAAAGCTCAAGCTCCTTCGGCGGTGTGTCAAGTACCTGTCCGTTTACTCTCAGTTCATACCTTGTCATATTAACGGAAAGCTTATCATACTTGACTTCCTTGACCTCGCTCTCTGCATTGCTCTGTCCTACTCTTCTGTATACAGCCTTTATTCTTGCAATAACTTCCTTTGTATCAAAAGGCTTAACGATATAGTCATCAGCACCCAGCTCCAGACCAAGCACCTTATCAAAGGTCTCGCTCTTTGCTGTTATCATAATGATCGGCACGTTAGATTTCTTTCTTACCTCACGGCATACCTGCCAGCCGTCTATACCGGGCAGCATTACATCAAGCAGGATAATGTCTGGCTTCAAAGCGTTGATCTTAACGATTGCCTCCTCACCATCATGTGCAAGGATAACACCGTAACCATCCTTTTCAAGATAAAGACGCAGAAGCTCGCAAATGTTTTTGTCGTCGTCTACTACTAAAACTCTGCCTAATGACATCTTAATTCCTCCTAACATTCCCGTGTATCGGGATATAAATGATCCTTGACCATTTCTGACAAAAAATTTCAATTAATAAAAACATTATAACAAATTTACAATTATCAGAAATGAAACCGGTATGAACCTCAAGTTAATTTTCTTTGATTATAACATATTTCACACCCAGTTGTCAACAAAAAATACAATCATTAAATATGTTAACATACAATTTCGTTGATTTTCACCAACTTAAACTGGAATTTTTATCATATTACTCAAAAATCCGATTTTTTCAAAAAGTCCTTGAAACCTCGGTTTTATGGAGCTTTTCAAGCTTTTTCATCTGAACCGTTTTGCCGCAGGGCAGTCAGTCATTGTGAAAATTCGCCAAATTTTCATTTTGAATATGTCAAAACTTATGCAAAGCTACAAAGTTTGCTAAAACCCCCTTAAAGTACTTGAAATTTATGAAAAAGGTGCTAAAATATATTTAGCACTCAAAAAGCGAGAGTGCTAAAATCAGTAAAATCTAGGAGAAGCCGGGGAAGGGCTTCGGCTTCTTACTTTAAAGGAGGAAAACATAATGAATATCAAACCGTTACAGGACAGAGTAGTTGTCAAAATGGCAGAGGCTGAGGAGACCACCAAAAGCGGTATCATACTTACAGGCTCGGCAAAGGAGAAGCCTGAGGTAGCAGAGGTCATCGAGGTCGGCGCAGGAAAGAAAGACGTTGAGATGACAGTAAAGAAGGGCGACAAGGTGCTGCTCTCCAAGTACAGCGGAACTAACGTAAAGCTTGAAGGCGAGGAGTACATCATCGTTAAAATGGAAGATATCCTTGCAATAGTAAAATAATAGAAAGAGGTAATTTACAATGGCTAAACAGATTATTTACGGAGAGGACGCAAGAAAAGCTCTCCAGTCAGGTATCGACCAGCTTGCAGATACCGTTAAGATAACACTCGGACCTAAGGGAAGAAACGTAGTTCTTGACAAGAAGTTCGGCGCTCCACTCATCACTAACGATGGTGTTACAATAGCAAAGGAAATCGAGCTTGACGATGCTTTTGAGAACATGGGCGCACAGCTCGTAAAGGAAGTTGCTACAAAGACAAATGACGCAGCAGGCGACGGTACTACAACAGCTACACTGCTTGCACAGGCACTCGTAAGAGAGGGTATGAAGAACATCGCAGCAGGCGCTAATCCGATGATAATCAAGAAGGGTATGGCTGCCGCAGTTGACACTGCTGTTGAGACTATCATTGCAAACTCCAAGAAGATCGAGGGCTCAAAGGACATCGCAAGAGTAGGTGCTGTTTCCGCAGGTGATGAGGAGATAGGCAAGCTCATCGCTGAGGCTATGGATAAGGTAACTGCTGACGGTGTCATCACTCTCGAGGAGAGCAAGACTGCTGAGACCTACAGCGAGGTAGTTGAGGGTATGCAGTTTGACAGAGGCTACATCGCACCTTACATGGTTACAGATACAGATAAGATGGAGGCAGTTCTTGATGATCCTTACATTCTTATCACAGACAAGAAGATCTCGAACATTCAGGAGATACTTCCTCTCCTTGAGCAGATCGTTAAGGCAGGAAAGAAGCTCCTTATCATCGCTGAGGACGTTGAGGGCGAGGCTCTCTCCACACTTATCGTAAACAAGCTCAGAGGTACATTTACCTGCGTAGCAGTTAAGGCACCGGGCTTCGGCGACAGAAGAAAGGAAATGCTTCAGGATATTGCAATTCTCACAGGCGGCGAGGTTATCTCCTCCGAGCTCGGACTTGAGCTCAGCGAGACACAACTCACACAGCTTGGTACTGCAAGACAGGTAGTAGTTCAGAAGGAGAACACTATCATAGTTGACGGTGCAGGCGACAAAAAGGACATCAAGGCAAGAGTTGCACAGATCAAGTCTCAGCTTGAGACAACCACCTCCGACTTTGACAAGGAGAAGCTTCAGGAAAGACTTGCTAAGCTTTCGGGCGGTGTTGCAGTTATCAAGGTAGGTGCAGCAACCGAGGTCGAGATGAAGGAGAAGAAGCTGAGAATCGAAGACGCTCTCGCAGCTACAAAGGCAGCCGTTGAAGAGGGTATCGTAGCAGGCGGCGGAACAGCACTTATCAATGCAATGCCTGCTGTCAAGAAGCTTGTTGATAAGCTTTCGGGCGACGAGAAGACAGGCGCACAGATCGTATACAGAGCACTTGAAGAGCCTGTAAGACAGATCGCACTCAACGCAGGTCTTGAGGGCAGCGTTATCATCGACAAGATCGTTCGCTCCAGAAAGATAGGCTACGGCTTCAATGCATACACCTCCGAGTATGTAGACATGATCCCTGCAGGAATCGTAGATCCTACAAAGGTAACACGTTCAGCACTGCAGAATGCCGCATCTGTAGCAGCAATGGTACTCACCACCGAGAGCCTTGTTGCTGACAAGAAGGACCCTCAGGCAGACGCTGCAATGGCAGCAGCTGCAGGCGCAGGCGGCATGGGCGGAATGTACTAATTCCCTAAGCCACATAATAAACCAACCCCTGACATCTTTTATTAGGTGTCAGGGGTTTTATTATATCTTCTGATTGTCCATATCTCTGCCCGAATAAATTATCCTATGTATTCTCACTGTCATGTCACTCTTGTCTATACTATAAAAAATGCTGTAATTTGACTCGCTTACTTCCCTGACCTCACAGCCCGAAAGCACCTTATACACTCTGAATTTCTCAGGCATATATTCCAGCCCTCTTACAGCTTTCTCTATTCTTATGACAACTGCGGCAGCGACCGAAGGCTCTAGCAGTACATAAGCTATATGATCGAATATATCGTTCAGATCTTTTCTTGAAAGAGCCGAATATAATATATTATATTCCATTTATCCGTTTCTCCATTTCGCTTTCGACATCATCAGCACTGAATACTCTGCCCTCTTTATGATCCTCTATCCCTTTCATAACAACAGAATCCAGTTCAGCCTCAGTCATATCACTAATGCTAATCGGCCTTCCGACAGATACCTCAAATGGTATTCTTTTTTCCCTTGCAACCTTTTTTGCATAGATAGTAAAAGCCGTTGTAAGATTCATTCCAAGCTCCTCACACACCTGCTCAAGCTTTCTTTTCAGTTCTTCATCCATTCTGAAATTTACCGTAACCTGTCCCATAGTATCATCTCCTTTATATACATTGTACCACATTGTACATACATTGTCAATACGCAGTTTCAAAAAAGCCCCGCCAAAGCGGGGCTTTTACCATTTTATCTATGCCTTCTCAAACGATTTTTTCTCAATAACCGTGCCCTTCTTATCCTTTCTCTTGGAAAGCATATCCTTCCACGCTCCCGGATAGAAAAGCAGAAGCATCGGGAAGAGCTCCAGTCTTCCTGCAAGCATATCAAACATAAGGACAAACTTCGACGGTATGGAGAAGAAGCCAAAGTTCCCCGCAGGTCCGCAAAGCTCAAGTCCCGGGCCGATATTGTTTATCGTTGCCGCCACTGAGGTAAACGTGGTTATCAGGTCACGGCCGTCAAGTGCGACTATAATCAGCGACACCACATACACGATCAGATATGCAACTACAAACGCATTAGTAGCCCTTACTACCTCGTGCTCCACAGGCTTTTTATCAAGCTTTATCTTCTGTATGCTCTTCGGATGTACAAAGGAGTTAAGCTCCTTGCCCATTGACTTGAACAGAATAATAAATCTTGAAACCTTCATTCCGCCGCCTGTGCTTCCTGCACAAGCACCGCAAAACATTATAAGCACCAGTATCGTCTTGCTGAGCGACGGCCACATATTGAAGTCCGCCGTAGAAAATCCCGTCGTTGTTATTACCGATGCCACCTGGAATGACGACTGCCTTGCCGCATCGGCAATGCCTGCTGTCATATCGAGGATATTTGCAAAGATGACCGTTATCGAAAGAATTATAATTATGAAATAGTACCTGACCTCCTCCATAAGGAAGGCCTTTCTGAACTGTCTGAACAGCATAAAATAGTAGAAGTTGAAATTTACGCCGAACAGTATCATAAATATCGTAACTACCCACTGAATGTACGGTGAGAAGCTTGCAAAGCTGTCATTTCTGAAGCCGAAGCCGCCTGTTCCTGCTGTTCCGAAGGCAGTACACATCGACTCAAAAATGTTCATTCTGCCAATCAGCAGCAGTATGAACTCGATCACTGTCATAGCAAAATAAATAATATACAGTATCCTTGCCGTTGCCTTGATCTTCGGGACAAGCTTTCCTACTGAGGGTCCGGGGCTTTCTGCCTTCATAAGGTTCATATTCGAGCCGCCGCCTCCGCTTATCGGGATAACAGCCAGCAGGAACACCAGTACTCCCATACCGCCTATCCAGTGAGTGAAGCTCCTCCAGAAAAGTGTCGCATGAGAAAGGCTCTCAACGTCTGAAAGTATACTTGCTCCTGTTGTTGTGAAGCCCGAGACAGTCTCGAACAGCGCATCTGTAAAGCTTGGTATCTCTCCGCCGATCCAGAAAGGCAGACAGCCGAACAAGCTGAGTGTAAGCCAGCTTAATGCTGTTGTTATACAGCCCTCTTTCAGATAGAACACCGTGTTCTTCGGCTTTCTGAGCCTCATAAGGAAGCCCAGCCCAAAAGCCAGCGCCGCAGAAAGCAGATAGTAAACTCCCACGCCCTCGCCGTAGAACAGCGCAGCTGCACAAGGCAGCAGCATCAGAAGCCCTTCTATCATCAGAACGTGTCCCAGAATGAACTTGATTATGGATCTGTTCATATAATAAAACGCTCCTTAATTACCGCTTTTGAGAATATCAGTTATATCGTTAAAGCCCGTGTGCGTAGTAACTATCATTACTGTATCCCCACGCTTGATGCAGTCCTGACCTGTAGGAATAATGATCTTTCCGTTGCGGTTTATAAACGCAACCAGAAGATGCTTTCTTAGGTTGAGCTCCATAAGCGGAGTATCCGTTACCTCGGATTCCTCATAAATCTTGAACTCTATTGCCTCGGCTCTGTGGTCGAACAGGTGGTACAGCGTTTCGATATTGCTGTCGCCCGACTCATTCTTAGCCCTTACATATCCGATTATAGCCTCAGATGTGATATATCTCGGATAGATAACGCTTCCGAGGTCAAGTCCGCTGATAACGTCTTTGAAGTTTATCCTGTTGATCTTCGTAATTACCTTTGCATTGGTCACCTGTCTTGCATGGAGTGTCAGAAGAATATTCTCCTCATCAATTCCTGTCAGTGCAACGATAGACTCAACATATTCTATGCCCTCTTCTTTAAGAAGGTCAACATCGGTACCGTCGCCGTTTATTATAACAGCCTTCGGGAGCAGTACACTCAGCTCCTCACAGCGCTGTCTGTCAAGCTCGATTATCTTTACCGAGGTACCGCCGTCAATAAGCTTCTGAGCAAGATAGTAGGCAGCCTTTCCTCCGCCGATAATCATTGTGCTCTTAGCCGAATGTGTCTTAATGCCTATATCGGCAAAGAACCTTATAGCGGCTCTTCGAGAAGCTGCAAATGTAACAATATCTCCGCCGTTCATAACAAAGTCACCTGCAGGGATAACTACCTCGCCGCCCCTCTCGATCGCGCATATAAGCACACTCGCCTGAGAAACATCGCTCAGATTCATTATAGGCTTTCCGTCAAGCACATTATCGGCAGGAAGCTTAAACTTTATAAGCTCAGCCTGACCGTTAGCAAACGCATTAACTTCAAGCGCACTCGGCAGGAAGAGAATTCTCGCAGCCTCTCTTGCAGCCTCAAGCTCAGGATTAAGTATCATAGCAAGCTCGAGCTTATCTCTGAGGTAACCTATCTCATTTCCGTAATCGGGATTTCTTACTCTCGCAATAGCCGAGCACTTAGCAACCCTTTTAGCTACAGTACAGCAGAGAAGATTCAGCTCATCTGACTGTGTTACCGCAATAATAAGGTCAGCCCTTTCAATACCTGCTTCCATAAGCGTACTGAAGCTTGCACCGTTTCCTGTAACACCCATAATGTCGAACGAAGAAGCCAGCTCTGAAACTCTCTGAGCCTTCTGGTCTATTATAGTAACATCATGTCCCTCATTCACCAGCTGCTCCACAAGCGCCTTACCGACCTTGCCGCAGCCAACAATTATAATATCAAGACCCTGCTTGAGCTTGGGTTTTGAGTTTCTTTTCAACACAGGCATTTCTGTACCCCCGTCTCATATTTGCCGAAATCCGACATAATTCCCCTCAATAAGCATACTACTATACCATAATACTTTAGCACTACCCAATGAACAAGTTATGAACGTGCAGTAAACATATTTATAAGCTTGGAATTTATTTGAAATAAAAAACCACATCTCAGAAGATGTGGTTCTCAGTCTGTCGGAAATCTTAAAAGAATTATACGGACAAAAAAAGCAGCCCCTATTGGAGCCACCCCTTGCACCGATCAACTCACGCATCAATCAGTATGCTGTTAGTATACACCATTTCGACGGATATTTCTTGTGAATTGTTCGGATTTTGCATTATTCTTTTGTAAATTATAAAATTCTCAATTATGAATTATGCTTAAATTTTTAACTATTTATCTTTGCAGCTTCACCCTCGGGGGCGCTGTCAGGATACTTGCTGTAGAGTATTTTCAGCACCAGCGGAGTAGCAATACTCGACACAATAATAAGAAGTATTACCGCCGTAAAATATGATGAATCTATCATTCCGAGAGCCATACCCTTGCTTGTGATGATAAGCGCTACCTCTCCCCTTGTCATCATGCCTGCACCGATTTTAACGCACTCATTTGTCTTGAAGCCGAAGCATTTGGATGCCAGCCCGCAGCCTATAAGCTTGCTGAGCATTGCTACCAGCACAAAGCCTATCGAAAACAGCAGAAGCTCTGCCGTCATTCCCTTGAAATTCGTTTTAAGGCCTATGCTCACGAAGAAAACAGGTGCAAAGAACATATACCCGTTTACACTTACCTTTCGGTCGATATATTCAGCATCACGCACATTACAGAGAATAATTCCTGCAATATATGCACCTGTGATATCTGCTATGCCGAAATAAGCCTCGGCAACATAGGCAAGCGCAAAGCAAAGACCCATAGCCATTATCGGTATACGTCTTGTGTGAGGATATTTATCGTCAATATACTTGAACGCTCTGTAGAACAGATAGCCGAGTATAAACGAAAATGCAAGGAACATCAGCACTTTAAGCGATACAACCGATATCTTAGTTTTCGGGTCTTTGAAGCTCAGTACAAAGGTCAGAACTATAATGCCTATTACATCATCAATTATAGCGGCGCTGAGAACGGTCTGACCGACCCTGCCCTTCAGCACACCCAGCTCCTTGAGCACCTCTACAGTAATACCTACCGAGGTAGCCGTCATAATAGAGCCTATAAACAGCGCCTTGTAGAAGCCCTCAGTCCCGAAGCCCGAGAAGCCGTAAATGCACATATAAAGTATTGCTCCACAGACAAAGGGCACAAACACTCCCACGCAGGCGATAATAAACGCCCTGAAGCCTGACTTTTTCAGCTCAGTCAGGTTAGTTTCCAGTCCTGCCGAGAACATAATGAGAATAACGCCTATCTCGGCAAGCTGTCCTATAAAGTCATCGGGCTTCATTATTCCAAGCAGGCACGGGCCCATAATAAGGCCTGCGATTATCTCGCCGACAACCATAGGCGCTTTTATCTTCCTTGCTATCAGGCCCATAAATTTAGCGCCGACCATTATCAGCGCAAGATCCATAAGTATTTCGTAGTTCTTCATATATAATACCTCATAATATTATTTCACAGCTATTATAACATACTATACACACTATTGCGTTAATTTTTTTGATATAATATATTAAAACACAAAACAGCAGTGCCGATTTTCCGACACTGCTGTTCCGGTTATGTAAGGGGCTTTGATTACTCAGACAGATCAAGCGTCTTTCTCAAGGAAATCATTGCAGAGAGCTGCAAGGAACGCTCCGATCATAGGTCCGATAATGAAGATGAACACATACTTGATAGGATCGGTCTCACCTGTGAAGAGTGCCCAGATAGCGGGTCCGATGCTTCTTGCAGGGTTTACAGATGTGCCTGTAAGACCAATGCCGAGAATATGTACAAAGGTCAGTGACAGACCGATAACGATGCCTGCAATGTTTCCGTGCTGGAACTTCTCGGAAGTTACGCCGAGGATAACAAGTACAAATACAAAAGTCAGAATGATCTCAACGAGCAGTCCTGCGATGATGCTGTCATCAAGGCCGCCTACACCGTTTGAGCCATAAGTCTTGGTGAGGTCCTTCATGTCACCGAGCTTCCAGATAAGAGCCAGAAGTCCCGAGCCCACGAAAGCGCCTGCGCACTGTGCGCATACATAGCCGATGAACTCGTTCATGCTCATCTTGCCCTTAACGAGCATTGCGAAAGATACCGCAGGGTTTACATGGCAGCCCGAAATATTACCTATCGAATATGCCATAGCTACGATCGAAAGACCGAAAGCCAATGCTGTCAGCAGGTAGCCTGCTCCCATACAGCCTGTTATCATAGCTGTTCCGCAGCCGAACATTACCAGAACGCAGGTTCCGATAGCTTCGGCAACGTATTTTTTCATTTGGTTGTTACTCATTTCACATACCTCCTTAAAATATATAAAGGTAAAGCCCCTTAGCTTTCACTATTATAACACAAGAAGCAATACAATTGCAAGTACCGCAGCACCCGAAACACCAAGTACTATCACTTTTCTCCTGTGTTTTTTACTTCTGACAGTGTACCTTCCGCAGAATTTCTCAGCCTCCTCGGTAAGACGCTTTCCGCTAAGCCCCGAATCGGCTTTCTCCGCTGAAACAAAGAGTAATGCCCTGTCAAAATATTCATTATTTGTACATTTGATTTCTACAATCTGTTTATTTATGCCCTTTATCATTTCCTGAAAATACCTCTTTTCCCAATAACAGTTAATTTACAGCTATTATTGGCTCGGCGAGGAAAAGTATTCAACATTTCAACAGAAAAAGTTGAAAACCGAATTTTCGGTAACAATTTGTGTTGAAAAACCTGTTGAAAGCGTTGAAAACTAACCGATTTTTCGGCATTTCAAGGCTGTTGAAAGAGGTCCGCCACCAATTCATAAAAAGTTTTCTTGACAAGGGCTTGTCCGAAAACCGAATCCAAGTGGTTACAATTGTGAATATTTTATAAACTCAGTCATATTTTGATAATCGGCTCATCTGCAAAGCTCGTACTTTTCGGGCTTTAAGGGCTGTTCCGATTTTGTTTGACAAAAACCGACTCCGAAATATGTTCACTGTACAATATTTTGTACAGATAATCGCTTATTGCGTAATAGTGTCGGGCATTGATTTAACTGTCCGGAAAACTTCCCTGAATCACTTCGACAGCCATTTACGAAAATGTAACCGTTTGTAACGAAAATTCCAGAAAATGCCTTCAGCGGGTTGTCAGGAATTTTATCGAACGCTCTATTGAATCCTTGGAGTTGCCCCAGTCAGCGTCTGCGCCCGTGTTGCGGTAGTCATACATCTTGCAGTAGTGGGAAACGTCTTTTTCAAGCTCATCGAGGTACTTCTCTGTCAGCTTGGTGCAGGCATCAATGAACATTTTCTGATACTTTTTATCCATACTCTCCGAGCAAAGCGACACCAGAAGGTCATAATGAGGCAGGCAGAGCATCTCCTGTTGGTCAAAAAGCTCACGGAAATCTCTCTGCTGAACGTACATCTCAAACAGCGTCACAAGTATGCGTGACATTCCCCAGTCGATCTTAGAGCACACAAAGCAGGTGGAATTCACCGCCGAGACCTTTTTCTGCTTGGCCTTTTTGTTCTCAAATATCGACTGCCTTGTGAAGATGTTTTTCTGCATACTCTGCAAGTGAGACTGCAGCATAAGCGCCAGCGACAGCCTGTTTTTGCAGGCTCTCATCTGCTCAAAATGGGTCTTGCAGAAGCCCAGCTTATTAGTCTCTATCCTGACGTCGGGCTCCATCATGGCTGCTCCCATTATGTATTCTACCGTTCTCTGCTCCAGCGTATCTCTCAGCAGGCAGATAGGACAGCCGCATTTAGGCTCAAATATATCCGTAACAGGGATAGTCAGCAGACTTTCTCTCATTTAGGCACCTCCGCATCTCTTTGAGGGGGTACTTGAAAAATACCGCCCCTTATAGTATAATAGGTTTATCGGAAAATTGCAAGAGGAAATGAGAAAATTTTATGAATATTACAGACTTTTTTGTTCAAAACAACGATCTGATACTCAGGCAGTCAGACCTTGACCTTGACCAGACGCTTGACTGCGGTCAGGCATTCCGCTGGGTGAGGGTCTCTGAAGACTGCTATCACGGCTTTTTTCTCGGTCACGAGCTGACTATAAGCGAAGAACCCGAGCAAGGTGTTTTCCGCCTGCACGGAGTAAGCGAGAATGAGTTCAGAAGTATCTGGTTTGACTACTTTGACCTCGGCACTGACTACGGAGAAATAAAAGAGCGCCTGAGCGACGATGAAACCCTCTGCGAGGCGGTGAAAGCCTTCGGCGGAACAAGAATACTCAGGCAGGACCCCTGGGAAACGGTAAGCTCCTTTATCATCAGCCAGAACAACAATATCCCGAGAATAAAGCTTATAATATCCCGTCTTTGCGAGCATTACGGCGGATACCCCTCTTTTGAAGCCATGAAAGACGAAACTGTCGAAAGCCTTGCTTATCTGCGCTCGGGATTTCGGGCTAAGTACATAGTTGACGCTGTTTCACGATTCAATTCGGGTGAGCTCTCCCCTGAGACGATAGGCGCTCTTGCAACGGCAGACGCCAGAACAGAGCTTATGAAAATAAAGGGTGTAGGCCCTAAGGTGGCTGACTGCGCTTTGCTGTTCGGTTTTCATAAGCTTGATGCCTTCCCTGTTGATGTGTGGGTAAAGAGGGTAATGGCTCAGTACTATCCCGAGGGGCTTCCCGACTGCGCCAAAGGCATTGAGGGCGTGGCTCAGCAATATCTGTTCCAGTATATCAGGGCTGAGGCTAAGGACAATTTGTAAAAAAAAATGCACAGAACGGATTTCTGGCTCAAAAGACTTGCAAAAGCGTTTAAAATAGTGTATAATATATAAGTTATGGCGCGAATGCCAAAAAATTCAGAAAGTATGGTGCTTTGTTATGGATATGCAAATGGTAAAGTATCTCGCAGACCTCAGCAAGCTGGAGTTCTCAGACGAGAAGCTCGAAGAGACCGCAGGTCAGATGACTGACATCATCGGACTTATGGATACAGTCAAGGAGATAGACGTCACCTATGACGCTTACAAGGACAATCACGATGTATTCCTGCCTGAGCTGAGAGCCGACAGCGTTGTGCCCTCTATGGAGACAGACAGGATAACCTCAAATGCGGTAAGCTCGAACAACTGCTTCGTAGTGCCTAAGGTCGTTGAGTAATATAGGAAAGGGTGTTTGACATGGAGCTTAATATGAAGCTGCGTGATATGAGAAAGGCTCTTGACAGCAAGGAGCTCTCCGCCGAGGAGCTTGCTAAGAGCTATTTTGACAGGATAAAACAATATGACGGTGAGATAAAAAGCTACATCACCGTAACCGAGGAGCTGGCTATGCAGCAGGCAAAAGCAGCTCAGGAAATAATAAACAAGGGCGAGGCTAAGGCTCTGACAGGTATACCTGTGGCAGTTAAGGATAATATCTGCACTAAGGGTGTAAAGACCACCTGCGCATCGAAGATACTGGAAAACTTTATCCCGCCTTATAATGCTACAGTAATGGAAAAGCTGAACGCTCAGAATATAGTTATGCTCGGCAAGACATCTATGGACGAATTCGCTATGGGCGGTTCAACTCAGACCTCTGCCTTTGCAAAGACTGTGAACCCTTATAACAAGGGCTGCGTTCCCGGAGGCTCTTCGGGCGGCTCGGCAGCGGCTGTTTCGGCAAGACTTGCACCTATTGCTCTCGGTACCGATACCGGCGGCTCGATAAGACAGCCTGCTTCCTTCTGCGGAGTTACGGGTATCAAACCTACCTACAGCAGAGTTTCTCGTTACGGACTGGTAGCCTTCGCAAGCTCGCTCGACCAGATAGGCGCTATCGGACTTGACGCTCATGACTGCGGTATACTTCTCAATTACATCTGCGGTTTTGATATTCATGACGGAACAAGTGCAAAAGAGGACGTGCCCGACTTCACCTCGAACATTGGCGAGAGCATGAAGGGCGTGAAGATAGCAGTTCCGAAGGAGTTCTATGCCGAGGGTATCGACAGCGAAGTAAGAGACACTGTTATGAAAGCAGCAGAAGCATACAAGGCTATGGGCGCTGAGCTGATAGACTGCTCTATGCCGTCACTTAAATATGCGGTATCGTGCTATTATCTGCTTGCCTGCGCAGAGGCAGCTTCAAACCTCTCACGTTATGACGGAATCAAGTACGGTCACAGAACCGAGCGCCAGTGTGACAGCTACGAAGAGCTGATTGTAAGGTCACGCTCGGAGGGCTTCGGCGATGAGGTAAAGAGAAGAATACTTCTCGGAAACTACTGCCTGTCAAGCGGATATTATGACGCTTACTACAGAAAGGCACTCGCACTCAGACAGCTCGTAAGAAAAGAGTATAACGACATCTTTGAGAAGTGCGACATCATTCTTACACCTACCGCACCGACCGTTGCTTACAGCCCCGAGAAAACGGCTGACCCCGTTTCAATGTATCAGGCTGATATCTGCACGGTAACAGTGAACATCGCAGGGCTGCCTGCTATTTCCACTACCTGCGGATATGATAAGAACGGTATGCCGATAGGAATGTCTATCATAGGAAAGAAATTCAGAGAACAGGATATAATCAAGGCAGCAGACGCATTCGAGCAGGGCTTTACTCCTGTGCTGCCGAAGATGTAAGGAGGAGATCAGCATGGAAAAATGGAGGACCGTCATTGGTCTGGAGATACACGCAGAGCTCCTCACCAAGACTAAGATATTCTGCGGCTGCTCGGCTGAGTTCGGCGGAGCGCCCAACACAAGATGCTGCCCTGTCTGCACAGGTATGCCCGGAACGCTCCCTGTTATCAACCAGACGGCAGTTGAGTACGCAGTCAAGGCAGGCTTTGCTCTGGGCTGCTCGATAAACAAGTTCTCGGTGTTTGACCGTAAGAACTATTTCTACCCCGATTTGCCGAAGGCATATCAGATCTCTCAGCTTTACTACCCGATAATCGGTGCAGGCGCAGTTGAGATCGAGGTAGAGGGCAAGAAAAAGAAGATAAGGATCAACCATATCCACCTTGAAGAGGACGCAGGAAAGCTTGTGCATGATGACTTCAACGGCGTGTCGCTTGCCGACTACAACAGATGCGGTATTCCGCTTATCGAGATAGTTTCCGAGCCTGACATCGCTTCCGCAGAGGAGGCTATGGCTTATGTTGAGCAGATAGCACTGCTGCTTAAATACGCAGGTGTCTGCGACTGTAAAATGGAGCAGGGCTCACTGAGATGCGATGTAAACATCTCTCTTATGCGACCCGATGCGACCGAGTTCGGTACCCGTGCCGAGATAAAGAACATAAACTCGGTAAAGAGCGTAGGCCGTGCTATCAAGTATGAGCAGAAAAGACAGGCACTTCTCCTTGAAGCAGGCAAGAAGGTAGTTCAGGAAACAAGACGTTACAATGCTAACCGTGACAAGACTACCTCTATGCGTACTAAGGAGAATGCTAATGACTACCGTTACTTCCCCGAGCCTGATATACTGCAGGTGAACCTCACAGATCAGCAGATAGAGGAAATACACGCAAAGCTCCCCGAAATGCCTGCCGACAGAAAGGCAAGATATATGGCAAGCGGTATCTCGGAGGTCGATGCCGATATCCTTATCCAGTCAAAGCAGATATCCGACTTCTTTGATGAGGCCTGCAAGCACTACAATGACCCGAAGAGCGTTTCCGTTTTCATGCTCGGTGAGTTTATGAGACGTGTAAACCTCGGTGAGATTGATATTGACAATATCAGCTTCCCTGCCGAGGATATTGCAAAGCTCGTTGAGATGTCCGACAAGGAGACAGTTTCAAAGAACGATGCAAAGGCTATTTTCAGGGTTATGGCCGAGCAGGGCGGAAAGCCTATGGACATAGCAAAAGAAAAGGGTATGCTCATCACAGTTGATGAGGGCAAGGTTCAGTCCGAGATCGAGCGCATACTCAGCGAGAACAGCGCTCAGGCTGAGCAGTATGCAAACGGAGAGAAAAAGGTATTCGGCTTTATTATGGGGCAGTGTACGAAGGCTCTCAAGGGTATCGCTACGCCTAAGATAATCAAGGCCGAGCTTGAAAAGAAGCTTGATGAGTTTGCTGCTTCAAGAACTGACAGCAAGGGCTCTGACGAGGAACAGACCGAGACTGTCATCGGAACCGACAAGCTCACAAAGTATGAGCCTGCCGACAAGTTTGTTCCGAGAGCAGACGGCAATATGCTTATGATCTCCACAGACAAGCTTATAAAGGAATTCACTCTTGCCGAGGCTAAGGCTTCAATGGGCAAGGAGGTTGAGTTTGAGGGCTGTGTTCACAGGATAAGAAATATGGGCAGTATCGCATTCATAAATGTGAGAACTGCAAGATATGTATTCCAGACAGTTTACTCTGCTGACAAGTGTGCTGACAGCATAGAGGGCCTCAGAGAGGGCTATTTCGTAAAGGTTAAGGGAACTGTCAAGGAGAACGAGCGTGAGGCTACAGGACTTGAGATAGAGCTGTCCTCTATCCAGCTTGTATCGACTAACGCTTCCGAGCTGCCTCTGAAAATATCTCAGGGCAAGCTTGGCTGTACAATAGAAGTAAACCTCGACAACAGAGCTGTATCGCTCAGGAACCCTTATGAGAGAGCTATCTTCAAGCTGCAGGAGGGTCTTGTTCACGGAATGCACAAGTTCATGCAGGAGCAGAACTTCACCGAGATACACTCACCTAAGATAGTTGCTCAGGGCGCTGAGGGCGGTGCGAACATTTTCGCACTTGACTACTTCGGAAAGAACGCTTTCCTGAACCAGTCGCCGCAGTTCTACAAGCAGACAGCAGTTGCTTTCTTTGACAGAGTTTACGAGATCGCTCCTGTTTACAGAGCTGAAAAACACGCAACCTCACGTCATATCAACGAGTATATCGGTCTTGACTTTGAGATGGGCTATATCGACAGTATGTACGATGTTATGGCTATGGAGACTGCAATGCTCAGAAGCATTTTTGAGTACATCAAGGAGAACTATCAGAACGAGATAAAGATACTTGAAGCCGATGTTCCGACTATTAAGGAGATTCCGTCCATCAAGTTCGCAGACGCTCTGAAGCTTCTCAGAGGTGCCGATTCAACGGGCAAGAAGTTTGACCTTGACCCCGAGGACGAGGTAAACCTCGGAAAGTACGCAAAGGAGAAGTACGATTCTGACTTCATCTTTGTTACGCACTTCCCGTCATCGAAGCCGCCGTTCTATGCAATGAACTCCAGAGAAGACCCGAGAGAGGCCTACAAGTTCGACCTGCTGTTCAGGGGGCTGGAGATAACCTCGGGCGGACAGAGAATTCACGATTACGATGAGCAGGTAGCTAAAATGAAGGCTCAGGGACTTGACCCTGCCGACTTTGCAAGCTATCTTGAGGCTCACAAATATGGGCTGCCTCCTCACGGAGGACTGGGTATCGGTCTTGAAAGACTGCTGATGAAGCTGCTCGGCAAGAACAATATCCGTGAGACTTCGATGTTCCCGAGAGATATAAACAGACTTTTACCGTAAGTTGTAATTACAAAAAATCAAGCCATAGTACTTCTGCTCTACAGACAGAAGCACTATGGCTTTTTTGCTGCATTTACTTGATTTGTTCACAGATATCGTGTATAATAAATTTATACCCTATTGAGAGGATAATTTTAATGAAAAGACAGATACTTGTTATTATACTTACCGTGCTTGTTGTAACAGCGGGGATCATTATTTCCTCCGGAGAGCCTGCCGCTAAGCAGGGGCAGCTTATTGTTACACTCGGTGATGATAAATACGAGCTTGAAGGCGAACTCTATGAACGGTGCTACGGCGGAAAAGCAAAAAAGAACAATCTTGAAAAGACTGTCAAGCAGCGCTATGATTCGATTTACACCTTTGATGTTCCTATACACTGTTCAAAAAACGGAGAGGTTTTCTTCCTTGAAAAAATGAGCGTAACCGCTAACGGAAACCGCACAGGTGATGTACTGTACACGGTATATTCCTATGACGGGTCGAAGATACTTGAGCAGTCCCCGAAGCTGACGCTTCCAAAAGACGATATTGACGGCTGCATAGTTGAGGTTCAGGTAAAATGGGGGAACTCGAACAACTACACGGGCTACAAGTACTTCTTTGCAGCTATCTACAAAAAGGACAATGCATAAAAATTTACCGCCTGCGGAAAATGCTCCGCAGGCGGTTTTAGCTTTAAGCCTCTTTTTTATCCATATTTTCAATAAAATCAAGCACCTGATCGAGCTCTATACCCAGTGCCGCTGCAAGCTCCTCAAAGAGTATCTTCTCGGCATTTCTGAAAAACAGCTCATCTGATGCGTGCAGCCTTTTGCCCTTTGAAAGCTGCTCTCGCCTGTGTACATAGAGAGCACGCACCATTTCTGCGAGCTCCTTTCTGTTGCCGCCTTCAATTATCTTTGTAAAATGTTCTGTTCTCTTTGCGTCATTGTCTATCCATGAGGTCTCACTCTGCGGTAACTCCTGTATCAGCGCCTTGGCATCCTCATCTGTCATGAGGTTTTTAACCTTGCCAAGCAGCTCCTCATTGTCGAGAGGCACATACACTGTTGAATTCGGAGAATACACAGGCTTTAACGTAAGATACTTCCTGTTCTCCCCCTTTACCTTCTGTATGCACTCCCCTGAAATACGGCAAACTCCTGTTGCTCCGTAGGATACCACATCGCCCTGCTTAAACATTACTGCTCCTTTCTCCGAGGTATAATCCTCAAATCATAACTGTCCGATATTATTATACCACTTTTAAAAGCTTGATGTAATAGGCGAATTCACCAAAAAATCAGAGCCTTATATAAACAAAAAATCTCCGCAGGTGTCCTGCGAAGATTATCTGTATTAACACTCATTTCTGAAATGCAATGACGCTTATCTTGCTCCCTCTGCAAAACCGCTGTCAACCAGATCAACAAGGCCGCCTACTGCTGCCTCCTCATCGGGGCCGTCAGCAATGATCCTGATAGAGGTACCGCCTACAATGCCGAGTGAAAGGATACCAAGCAGGCTCTTAGCGTTGACTCTTCTCTCCTCCTTCTCAACCCAGATAGAGGACTTGAACTCATTTGCCTTCTGGATGAAGAAAGTTGCAGGACGAGCGTGAAGGCCGACCTGATTCTGAACTACAACGTCTTTAACGAACATAACCGATCTCTCCATTTCATAATTATAATTTCGTTTTCCGTATATTTTTCTCTTCCAAGGTATGCGCAGTATACACCACGCTATTATTCACCCTGATAACAATATTATACTCGACAAATCCATTTTCGTCAACGCAAATTTTAGACAAACAATCGTATTTCTCCGATTTTTTGTCATTTTGCTCATTTACTTTCACCAAGTTCACTTTATCTTTTGCAATTTTAACGAAACGAAACGCTTTTATGTATCACTTTGTACAAATCTTTTTAACAAATCTGTTGAAAATGTTGAAAACTTCGTCGATTAACCGATTTCACCCTTGTTCAATTTGTGTATAATTGCTAAATCATCGTGGGTCAGAGACGCCTTTTCAAGGAGCTCGGGACGCTTTTTCCACGTTGTTATGATCTGTTGTTCACGTCTCCATGCAGAGATTTTCGCATGATCTCCCGAAAGCAGCACCTCAGGCACTTTTTCGCCCTCCCAGACCTCAGGTCTTGTGTACTGCGGATACTCCAGAAGGGCGCTGTAGTGGCTCTCATCTTCATAGCAGTCGGTCTGCGAGAGCGTACCCTCAAGCATTCTTACTACACAGTCCACAAGCACAAGCGCAGGAAGCTCTCCGCCTGTAAGCACATAGTCGCCTACAGAGATCTCCTCATCAACGATCCTATCGAGAATACGCTGATCTACGCCCTCATAATGTCCGCAGAGAATAAACAGGTCGTCCATCTGAGCAAGCTCCCTTGCACGCTTCTGAGTGAGGGTCTTACCCTGAGGCGACATAAAGATAACGTGCGGCTTTCTCTCACCTGCTACAGCCTTATAGCAGTTCATTATAGGCTCGCACTGCATGAGCATTCCCTGACGCTCGCTGTAGGGCGTATCGTCAACACGGCGGTGCTTGTCCTCGGTGTAGTCTCTGATATTATGACACTGAAGCTCAAACACGCCTTTCTTACGGGCTCTGCCGACTATGCTCTCCCCGAGGTAGTTTTCAAGCATTTCGGGAAAAAGGGTTGCAATATCTATTCTCATAGGCTCACCCCTAATCAAACAGGCCGTCAAGAGCCGTTATTTTCATTATTCCGCCCTCAAGGTCGATATTGTCGATAACCTCGGGTATTGCGGGAATAAGGTACTCTTTTCCGTCCTCGGCTTTGATATGATAAACATCGTTAGCGCCCGTCTGGCTGACATCTGAAAGCCTGCCGTATACCTTGCCGTCCTTTGATTCTATAACCGTAAGACCGATAAGGTCCTGAATAAAATAACAGCCCTCGTCAAGCTCAACATCATCACGGTCGATATAGAGAACACGGTTTCTGAGTTTCTGGGCCTCCTCTACCGAATCTGTCCCCTCTATTTTCATAATGACCATATTCTTCTGAACTCTTGAACGCTCTACATTTACGGGTGTTCCGCTTTTGTAATAGAGAGTGTCAAACTCGCACAGAAAATCAGGGGTATCGCACCACGGCTGTACCTTGACCTCACCCTTCAGGCCGAAAACAGTCACTATCTTTCCTGCTTCAAGAAGCTTCTTTTCGCTCATGAACTCACTCCGTTCGTTTTAGTCCCTATTATTATAGCATAGACGACTGAGCTTTTCAAGCATTTTTTGCTTTACAATGACCGCCTTTTGTGATATAATATTCATATCTTGGTGCAAGGGGGACAGAGCATGAAAAAAATGCTTTCAGCGCTTATTATTTCAATACTTTTTCTGAGTGCCTGCACTGAGAACGAGCCTGCTTCTGAAAGCAGTCGGATTCAGACAACTGCACCGAAAGTAACGATAACTGCAAGCACCGAGTCAAAGCTCCCTCCAGAGCCTGAGCCCGAACCCGAGGAGCTTTATGATACAGCGCCTATAAGTCAGGCATATCTGAGTGCAGATCCGGCAGGGCTTAATGAGATGCAATCGGCCATTCTTGAAAAAGCAAAAGAGGTTATTGCCGAAGCTATCACCGATGATATGAGCGACTATGACAAGGAACTTGCAATACATGACTGGCTGGTCAGGAACGTTACCTACGATGAGGAAAACCTGAATGCTATATCTGCACCGTCTGAGCACAACCGTGACCCTTACGGAGCACTTTTCGAGGGCAGATGTATCTGTGCAGGCTATGCGACCACTTTCCAGATGTTTATGGATATGCTGGGAATAAGCTGTCAGACTATTCATTCGACAGCACATGACGGAGAAGAGCACGCATGGAACATGGTCTGCCTTGATGATAAATGGTATCATGTTGATGTCACCTGGGACGACCCTGTTCCTGACAAGACAAACAGACCTGTCCGCCACACCTACTTTAACGTCACCGACAAGCTGATGCTTGAAGAGCATAACTGGAACACAGTTGATGTACCCACAGCGAACAGCTATGAATACAGCTACACTGTACACAGCTGTCGGGAGCTTGAAAGCTTAGAAGAGCTTCCCGACTATATTAAGGAGCTTTCTCAGAATATGCGCCGTGACGGCTCATTCAAAGTAAAGGGGCTCAGTATTGAGGATGAGCCTAAAAAGGCTGTCTTTCCGAGCAGCTTTAATAAAAATGACAAATCAGAGCTTATGAATATGCTTACTGATGCTTTATCGGGGCTCAGCCATGAAGAGCTTGAGTTTCTGAAAATTACAGTTACCGAGGTTGAGGGAGAAAAGTATCTGTTAATCTACGGAGTAAATGCATAATGAAAGGACAGAAACATGAAATTCAGACCTTGTGTTGACATTCATAACGGAAAAGTAAAGCAGATAGTCGGAGGTTCTCTCCGTGATGAGGGCGGTTTTGCAACCGATAACTTTGTTTCCGACCTTGACGGCGCTTACTATGGAGAGCTCTACAAAAGCCGTGGGCTCTCCGGCGGACATATAATAATACTCAACCCTGTCGGGAGCGAGTACTATGAAGCTGACTGCGGGCAGGCAAGGCTTGCGCTCTCTGCATATCCTCAGGGCTTTCAGCTCGGAGGCGGTATAAACGATCAGAATGCCGAGGGTTTCTTAGAGCTTGGCGCATCGCACGTTATTGTGACAAGCTTTGTTTTCAAGGACGGTCAGCTTAATGAAGCAAATCTCAGCAAAATGGTGAGGGCTGTAGGAAAAGACAGGCTGGTGCTCGACCTTTCCTGCCGAAAGCGAGACGGTAAATACTACATCGTTACAGATCGCTGGCAGAAATTCACCGACGTTGAAGTAAACGAGCAGACGATAAGGGCGCTTCAAAGCACCTGTGCGGAGCTTCTTATACACGGAGTTGACAGCGAGGGCAGGCAAAGCGGAATAGAGCGTGAGCTTGTGAGCCTTATGGCTCGGTGCTGTGAAATTCCGGCCACCTATGCAGGCGGCATCTCCGAAATGGAGGAGATAGACGAGATAAAGCGTCTTGGGCTCGGGAAGATAGACTTCACTGTCGGCAGTGCACTTGACATTTTCGGGGGAAAGCTCGACTTTGAAGAGGTCGCACAAAAAGGAAGATAACAAAAAAGAGGACCGCACCAAGCGATCCTCTTTATTATTGCTTTTGATCAGTTGCCGTACTTAGCAGTGCTGATCTTGATTCCGGGGCCCATTGTAGATGCAACTACAACGCTCTTGAGATACTGACCCTTTGCTGCTGTAGGCTTAGCCTTTACGATAGCTTCCATAAGTGTATCGAAGTTCTGCTCAAGCTTCTCCTTACCGAATGAAGCCTTGCCTATCGGGCAGTGAATGATGTTGGTCTTGTCAAGTCTGTACTCGATCTTACCTGCCTTAGCATCTGTTACAGCCTTAGCAACGTCAGGAGTTACAGTACCTGCCTTCGGGTTAGGCATAAGACCTCTTGGTCCGAGTACCTTACCGAGACGTCCTACAACGCCCATCATGTCAGGCGATGCAACTACAACGTCAAAATCCATCCAGTTTTCCTTTGTGATCTTCTCAACGAGATCCATTCCGCCTACATAGTCAGCGCCTGCTGCCTTAGCGTCATCATACTTCTCTTCCTTGCAGAATACAAGAACTCTTACCTTCTTACCTGTTCCGTTAGGAAGAACAACTGCGCCTCTTACCTGCTGATCAGCGTGTCTGGAGTCAACACCGAGACGAATGTGAAGCTCGATAGTCTCATCGAACTTTGCCTTTGCACCCGCAGCTGCAAGCTCAAGAGCCTCGGGAGCGTCATACTGCTTGGATCTGTCGATGGTCTTTGCAGCATCAACATATTTCTTTCCATGCTTCATACTACTTTACCTCCCTTAGTCCTCAACAACTACGCCCATAGATCTGCAGGTACCTGCGATCATGCTCATAGCGCTCTCAATGTTAGCTGCATTAAGATCGGGCATCTTCTGCTCAGCGATCTTCTGTACGTCAGCCTTGCTGATCTTAGCGACCTTAGTCTTGTTAGGCACACCAGAACCGGACTCGATCTTGCAAGCCTTCTTGATAAGAACTGCTGCAGGAGGAGTCTTAGTGATGAATGTGAATGATCTGTCAGCATAAACTGTGATTACAACAGGAATGATAAGACCGATATCGTTCTTGGTTCTCTCGTTGAAATCCTTTGTGAATGCCATAATGTTTACACCGTGCTGACCGAGTGCCGGACCA
>OCVV011287587.1_pt1 | contig 33272 bp, 27 predicted proteins | sample 1539721 | NCBI WGS metagenome assembly OCVV01 (sample SAMN02144230, study PRJEB22623) | gut metagenome | biome: sheep rumen | host: Ovis aries | place: New Zealand | reverse complement strand
TCGTCTCCTACTTGATATTTAGCTTCTAAATCATCCTTATTATTACTATATCCAATAACTTTGCCATTTTCTCGTGTTCCATTAGGAAGGCGAATGATACATCCATAAATTGACAATTCACAAGTTAACTTAGGACTATCAATTTGTGATGCCCCATTCAAATTAAATGTTATTGTATGTTTTTCAAAGGTTAATAAGCGATATGCAATTAAGCCTATAATAGCAAGTACAATTGTTGATAAAAAAACTATTATATAATTTAACAATTTATTCATTTAAAACCTCACTACTATAATAGTATTTTATAAGATTTTAAGAAAAAAGTCTATGAATAATATTTATTTTTTTATTAGTATGACACTATTTAACATCAAATATTATAAGGGTTAAATGAAACATCAATTTTAATTTTATAATTACTTTTATAATGATTTATTAATCCTTTTAAAACATCTTTTAAATTATCTTCTTTTTTATATTTAATAATAATATTGAAATGACACACATTATTAATACGAAATGGAATTCCCATACTTGGTCCAATAATTTCATGATTATAAAGATTACTACATAAAATATTTTTAATTTTATTAGCTTCATTACTAGCTAATTGATAATCACTTGATTTTATTGTTACCATTGTTACATAAAAATATGGAGGATATTTTGATACTAAGCGGTTTTTCATTTCTTCTTGATAAAAACTTAAATAATCTCCTTTAGCCGCCAAATTAATAACAAAATGATCTTTATTATAAGTTTGAATAATCACACAACCTTTTTTGTCACTTCGACCACTTCGACCTGCTACTTGAGATAATAAATCAAAAGTATTTTCATTACTCTTATATGATGGAATAAATAATGAATTATCAGCATTAATTACACCTACTAAAGTTACATTGGGAAAATCTAGTCCTTTACTAATCATTTGTGTGCCTAATAAAATATCATATTCTTTGTTTGAAAAAGAAGTAATTATTTTTTCATGACTACCTTTTCTTGATGTAGTATCCAAATCCATTCTTATAACTTTCGCCATAGGAAATAATCTTTTGATTTCCTCTTCAATTTTTTCAGTTCCCATTCCAAGTTCTCGTAGACTATCATTTCCGCAATTAGGACAAACACTTATTTTTTTTGTAGCGTAACCACAGTAATGACATCGCATGATATCTTTCGCTTTATGATAAGTTAAACTAATATCACAATTAGGACATTTCATTACATAACCACAATCCTGACACATTAAAGTACTAGAATATCCTCTTCTATTTTGTAAAAGAATTATTTGTTCATGATTACTTAATTTTTCATTAATAGCCAAATAAAGTTTCTTAGAAAAAATTCCTGAACCAATTCTTTCATCACTAGTCATGTCACATATATCAATGGTGGGTAAAGTGGCTTTCCCTGCACGATTTTTTATTGTAAGTAATTTATATAATCCTTTATTTGCCCTAGCAAACATATCAAGAGTTGGTGTAGCACTACCTAATATTAATGGACAGTGATGATATCTACAACGTTCTATGGCAACTTTAATAGCATCATACCTAGGCATAACATCTTGATGATAAGTATCCGTATGACATTCATCAATAATTATTATTCCAATATTTTCAAGTGGAGCAAAAATACTGCTTCTGGTACCAATAACTAAATCAACTTCACCTCTCTTGATTTTACGATACTCATCATATCTTTCACCATCTGATAAACCTGAATGTAATACAGCAATTCTTGAAAATCGTGCCAACATTCTCTGTAAAATTTGATTAGTTAATGTAATTTCAGGTATTAAAAGAAGACAACTCTTTCCAAGACTTACCACTTTTTCCATGATTTTTATATATACTTCCGTTTTACCACTACCAGTAACGCCATATAATAAATAAGTAATATTATCATCTAAATGACTAATAACCTCTTCGTACGCTATTTTTTGTTCATCATTCAACTCATGAATTGATTTATTAGCTTTACTACTATAATTAAGACGATAGGCTTCTTCTTCACGAATTTTTAAATATCCCTTTTTTAAAAGGGTATCAACTGATGAATTTATTTTTTTTAATTCACTGTAAAGGCATTTCCCTTTTTCATTGATTTTATCAATAATTTGTTGTTGAGATGACGTAAATACACCGGATAAATTGTCTATTTCTACCACTTTTTTGTATTTAATACTAACATGACTACCATTTTTAGCTTTAAGTGCTTTAGGTAACATTGCTTGATAAGCACTAATTAAAGTTGATAAAGTTTCATCACTTACAAATTTTCCTAATTTTAACAATTCATCAGTTAAAATGACTTCACTGTCAACAACATCAATAATGTCTTTAATTTCATAATCATCATCATAGTTATCTAATATTTCTAATACAAACCCCTCAAGTTTTTGATTATTAAAAGGAACCAATACTCGTATACCAACTTTAATGCTATTTTTTAATAAATCACTAACATGATAAGTAAATGTTTTATCAATATTAAAAGCTGATAACTCAACTAATACTTTTATATACATAACATCACCATTTATTTCAATTGTATCATAAGTAAAGAAAAAAGTTTTAACAAAATGTAAAACTTTTATTCAACAAAATATAACATATCAGTAATTATTCGGTCTCCACCAAATAGACGGCTTACACTGCTTGATGAACCAGATTTATAATATAGCTTTCTGCTTCCACCACCATCTAAGTTAAACATATCACTACATCCAGTAAAATTACTAATAAAATGGTAACAACTATTAAGTGTACAACCACCAGAGAACAAAACGAAATTATTTTTATCGACTTGACAAATTATAGTTCTACCAGTGGAATCATTACCAGGAACACCAGAATATATTTTTCCCCATGATGTAAAGGTATTACTTACACCTTCAGCTAAAATCGAGCCTGCACCAATTCCAGCTCCATAGTATTTTAAATATCCATCACCAGCTAATCCTATTACTCCCCAATTACTTGTGATTGGTGGATCAATTAGCGTACTACCATTATGAATTAAAACACCATTCGGAGTACCATTTTGTGAATTAGTTGGGCTATAAAAGCTAGCATTAACAGCTACTAAACCTTTGTTTTGATAACCATAGCTACTAATTTCATTTGATAAGATTGTTTCAGCTGAAGCAGCTCCTCGACCAGTTGATTTTGCAAGAGCACTTCGAAGTTAATTGGCAGCGTTAGCAACCCATATTAATACAACATCATGACCTTGTTGACGAATAATACGATAATTCATTGTACCAGAAGTATATGATGTAATATCAGAATAACCGGCATATTTACTATCCGTTGTAATAACATAACCACTACTTGGACTGCTACTTGAGCTAGAACTACAAGATGAAGAACCAGCACTACTTGTTTGACCTGATGGACAAGGTTCACAGTGTCCCCATCCCATACTTGAATAAGTATTAGCTGGACATGTTATACACTTATCTACTGAATTATAATTAGAATTATGAGCTGTAGCATGTGTACCGGCATCACACCATTCAACATCTGTTCCAGTTGGTGATGTTTTATGTTTACCAGCAGCAACACTTAAATAGCAAGAAGTCTGTGATGAAGTTCCAACAACACTTGTATATCCATTTGGACACATACTTTTTCCTTGAATCGAACTACTCTTACTAAAAGTCCCACCAGGACAATAAGAACCTATACTACACTGTGTACAGCTAGTATGATTAGCTTCCAAATAATATCCAGGTGCACAAGTATATTGATTATTTGCTACAGGATTAGTAGTATTACCACTTAAAATCATCTTTTTAACTTTTATATAATCCAATGAATTAATTTTGTTATCACTATTAACGTCAGCACGAGTTTTATTATTACCTGTTAGTGTAGATTGTCCTAAAATATGCTTACGAATCAAAATATAGTCACTAGATGATACTTTACCATCACCATTCACATCACCCAATAAACCAATAGCATCCCCTAGTGTTACTAAATCATTTTTATTATTAAATACAACTTTAATACCCCAAAATAATAATAAGAACGCTACAAATATAATCAATTTTTTTTCATTAGTTCACCCACTTTATTAAAGTATCAATTTTTACCCTATTTTGTATGGATTAGTTACTGTTCCTACTAACATTACTAAGGTAAATACCCCAATTACTAATAACATCTGTTTTTTTGATTTAATTAAAAATTTATTCATAATTCTCTCATACCCTTATAAAATGATTATACAATTTTTTATTATAATATTCAATAAAAAAAGAGAAATTACTTATTTCTCCATTTTACTTATTCATCAAAATAATTAATACGCAAAGCTTTTTTAAACTCTTTTAAATTTTCCTTGGCTATTATACGAGCTTTTCTCGTTCCTTCTTCTAACACTTTATCAATATAATCCATATTCTTTGATAATTCTATTCTTTTTTCACGAATAGGTGTTAATTCTTCATTTAAAATATTAAATAAGAATTTTTTTATTTTAACATCACCTAATCCGCCCCTTTGATAATGCTGTTTTAATTCATCAAGATTTTGATATTCTGGTAAATATTTTTTAAAATGCTCATTACGACATAAGGCATCAAGATAAACAAAAACGGTATTTCCTTCAATACTACCTGCATCTTCAATTCTTATATGATTAGGATCAGTATACATCATCATAACTTTTTTTCTTAATTCTTCTTCAGAATCAGAGAGGTAAATACAATTACCTAAACTCTTACTCATTTTACTATTACCATCAATACCTGGTAAACGATAACATGACTCATTATCAGGAAGCAATATTTTGCATTCTTTTAAAGTATCACCATATAAATTATTAAACTTTCTTACAATTTCATTGGTTTGTTCAATCATTGGCTCTTGATCAACTCCTGCAGGCACTAATGTTGTCTTAAAAAGTGTGATATCGGCTGCTTGTGACACAGGATAAGTTAAAAAGCCAGCCGGAATTGATTCATCCATTTTCTTTTCTTTCATTTCATTTTTTACAGTTGGATTACGCATTAAACGGCTAACTGTTACTAAATTCATAAAATAAAAAGTATACTCCGTAAGTTCAGGAATCATTGATTGAATAAAAAAGGTTACTTTTTCTGGATTTAAACCAACAGCTAAATAATCTAACATTACTTCTCTTACATTATCTCTTATTTTTTCGGGATTATCATAATTATCTGTTAAAGCTTGACTATCAGCAATAAAAACATACATCTGTTCATAATTACCTTCATTCTGTAACCTAACTCTATTTTTAAGAGAACCTACTAAATGACCTAAATGCAAGTGTCCAGTAGGTCTATCACCTGTTAAAATAATATCTTTCATAAACATCTCTCCTTATTTAAAAAGGCTCTTATTCCAAAGAATAAGAGCCAACTCTTGATAATTCACATATTACTTATATAACGGAAAGTATCCGTATTACCATACTATCTTCCGGTAATCATTCATTGGTCCATTCTTTAATAGATAATTATGGTTTTACATCAAACAACCACTTTCTTTAAATTAAACTATTAAATACTACTCCAAATCAACAATTTATATTAGTATTATATCTATTTTTTTTATACGTGTCAATTATTTCTAGGAACAAGATACATTCATACTACCCGTTTTACTTATATCACTACATTGACAATATTTATTAACACATATATTTTTATTAAAATAGACATTACTTGTTCCATTTTGCAAATTCACAAAAGGACTTCGATTAACATAAAATAACATACCATTAATATCTAATCTTGATACTGATGACGTAATAACACTAGAATTATTCATTCGCGGTTTTGTTAATTCTCCAATAATACCTCCATAAAACTTATGATTTCCTACACCTTGAAGTTTAATTAAAGTACTATTTTCTTCATTACCCCAAAACATATTATTAATATATTCAACATTTGACCCAGTCGATGTATTAGAATCAATATAAAGAGATTGAGGATTCTCAGGACTACTTACTAACATTTGATTAACTAATTGTCCTGTTACTTTACCACTTATACTAACAGCATTACTATAAGCATAATCAATGCCATTTTGTAATGCATAGAAGTTCGTGGCATTAAATATTTTAATACCAATATTAGCTCCCCATACTGCATTATTAAATATTTTTTCTCCGTTTGAATTACCAATATCGAAAGCTATTTCATTTTTCCATGAATAATTACCAGCAGTAGTTTGATAACCACCAAGTTGATTAGTTGTAAAATGAGAATCACGTATTATACCATTAGTACTACCACTACCAACACTAATTCCTTTTTGAAAAAAGACACCATACAATTTATCAACATAATGATTATCACATCTATTAGTACTAAAATCAATCCCTATTCCAGCTGCTGAAATATTCGTATTAACAACATAAATATTTGATCCATTTCCAACAATAGCTGCCTTTTTATTACTAGTATTTTCATTATATTCGATACTTATTCCATTAATTCCAGAATTACTATATAGTCTAAATGCAGTACTATCACTATTTATTTTAATATGGGCTCTTCCTGCACCAAAACGATCATGAAGCCATGGCGTTGAACCTCTTATTTCAATATTACTAAATACATCAATTGGACCACTCGCTATATTAAGAGTATAATTACCTCCTGGAAGATAAATAATTCCTCCATTAGCTTTTAATTCATTGATATTTTTTTTAAGTTCACTGGTAATATCACCTTTACCTGTTATAATTCGTAAATTGGGCTTAGTCTTTATTGTTTTCTCCTTTTTAACATAATTATAAGAATTATCACTAGGTTCTACTAAGTTAGATATTGTAGAACTACTATCATTTGACACATTAACTTTTCCTTTATTACTTCCCAATACATTATAATTTTTTACTGATAAATTTCCAAAAATCATTGGTGAACTACTATCATTAACATTTAAATTATTATTAATATTTGTATATAAAATTGAGGCTATTGATGAACTATTAGCATCAACATTGAAATTATTAAAACTAGATTTAGTCATAATAAAATGTTTTGATTTATTGACATTGAAACTTGTTCCATGACAATCATAACAAGATCCTTCGGCATATCCATTTGCACTACTTGTTAAACTAATAGCTTTATTATACCCAGAAATATTAAGACCAGCTAAATAATACCAATCAACACGTTTTAATTCTACTCCAGTATTTAAAGATATACTATTATTCTTATAATAAGAGTCGCTACTATTACTATTATAAAGTTTATATGCTTTATTAATACTTTTTAGTCCACTATTATAATAATTAGCGTTAAAATCAATATTTTCAAGACGAATTGTATCTAAGTTTTTATCATTAATAACCCCCTTTGTCGGAGCACCATAAATATTTCTTAATATAATGATTGATGTTGTCATACCTGGTTGTAAGTTCATTCCTATATTAGCGTTTACAAAGAATATATTTCTAGCTGATAGTGTATCAATACCTGAATATCCACTTAGTATTGTTGCATGATTTCGATAACTATTGTCATAATTAGGTATATAAAAAGCTAAATTTTCTATTCCAGAGTTTTTATTCATAAATATTTGAGCTTGAGGCGAAGTTATAAGAAAAACACTACCATCACTACTTCCTTCTTTTAGTTCACCTACTAATCCTGCATTACAAGAGACTTGGATTTGATTACTAATTTTGTATAAGCCGGACGGAACAAAAACCACACCACCAGAAGCAGTAGCTACTTCACAATTTGTAGGATCAAGTCCATGAACAGTAGTCATAGCTTGAACAACTGCATTTGTACTATCACTATTACCATATGGATCAGCTCCAAATTCTAAAATGTTACTTTCGTAAACAGTATATGCGTTAGCATTAGAATCATTATATAAGGCTCTACCACCAGCATATACTTTTACGTCTGCTGTTGCCACAATCGTATTATTATTAAAAACTTCTATTCTTGCGTCACCTGCACCCATAGCCGTAATAATACCACTAGCATCTACTTTAACAACATTAGCATTAGAACTTTTAAAATTATACTTGGTAGTATCAAGATTATTCCCGGTACTATCTTTAATTTGTTCTTTATTATGACATCTTCCATCAGTATTAACAACACATGTTGTTAAAATATATTTTGAACGTTCAATTGTTATTTTTGAAACATTATTATTTGGTATAATTGTACCATTTAATATCATTTTTTTTATTTTAACATAATCGATACTTGATACTTTACCATCATTATTGACATCAGCTTTTTTCTTATCATTACCAGTTAATAATGACTGACCCATAATATGTTTTCTAACTAAAATATAGTCGATACTTGATACTTTACCATCACCATTAATATCTCCAGCTAAATTATTTGTATCTCCAAGTAATAATGAAATATTCTGTAACTTTCTAGTTCCAATAACAGTTCCAATACATAAAATAATTAAAATTATTAATAAATATTTACTTTTCATGTTCATCTTCCTTAATATTATATTTAATTTAAAAGGGCTTATACAATAACCCTTTTTCTTTATTTAACAAGTATTCCTACGCTACCAGATCCACTTAAATTATTTTCGTCATAAGATACTAAATCATCTAGTGAAATATTAATATATGCCGTACCATCACTTTTTCCGGTGACAGTGAAAGTTATTGAATTATTATCAAAGAAACAACTTGAACCAAAGCAGTCTGAACTTGATGAACTTACTGTAGCAACACTAGAATTACTAGAACTGATTGAAATCATTCCAGCAGCATTATTAACACTAATACTAAAGGTTGCCGTACTTCCTTTGTTAACTGTAAGACTAGTAGTACTTAAAGATACACCGCTGGCACTTATTTGACTTCCCTGTGGTGGCGTAGCTGGTGTAGATGGCGTTGGGTTAACTGGTGTTGGAGTAACCGGCGTTGGATTAACCGGTGTAGATGGTGTTGGAGTAGATGGTGTTGGTGTTACAGATGCTTTTTCCTTAACAATAATTGTGCATATATCCGTTGCCCCATCAACATTAACAGTTATAATAGCTGTACCTTTTTTTATTGTACGAACCAATCCAGTACTACTAACTGTAGCTACACTAGGATTACTACTTGTCCAAGTAGTAGTTTTTACTGTTGCATTACTAGGACTAATTGTTTTAGATAATTGTAATGTATCTCCAACGTATTTAGTTACTGTACTTGCTGAATCAATATAAACTCTATTAACTGTAATTGTTGTATTAGTTTGTGGCTCATATGGTGTCGGTGTAGATGGCGTTGGATTAACCGGTGTTGGAGTAGATGGCGTTGGAGTATCATTCTTTTTTATAACTGTAATAGTACAAGTAGCTTTGATTTTTCCATCAGCTGTTTCAGCTGATATTGTCGCTACTCCCTCAGCTAAACCACGTACTAATCCATTATTAACCGTAGCAATTTTAGAATTACTGCTTTTCCAAACAATATTACGAACAGTAGCATTAGATGGTGTAATTGTAGCTGTTAACTGATAATAATTGCCAACATTCACATTACCTTTAGTAGCATTAAGTTTAATACTACTTACATTAACAGTATTATCTGTTACAGTTACAGTACATGTAGCCTTCTTACCATTAGAACTAGTAGCTGTAATAGTTGCAGTACCATCCTTTATTCCTGAAATAATACCATTACTATTAACACTTACTATACTTGATGCACTACTAGAATAAGAAATTGATGTATTAGATAATTCATTTGGAGTTACAACAACAGTTAACTGTGTTGTATTCCCTTTCTTTAATGAAATATTCGAACTTGTAAATGATAAGCTTTCTACTTCTTTAGAAGTTACTGGTTTAGTATTTGTTGAAGGTTTTTGACCTGATGATTGATGACTACTAGTTTTTTTTACGTTAACAACTATTTTACCTTCAACTCCATCTCTTGTTCCAGTTATAGTTGCTGTTCCTTCTTTTTTAGCTGTCACATTACCAAAATCATCAACAGTTGCAACGGAAGTATTACTACTTTGATAATTAACTGAAATGTTTGAATCATCTAAATTATTAACTATAGCTTTAAGTGTAATACTTTGATTAGGTGATAAAGTAACCGTACTATTTTTTTGTAATTTATCGTCTTTGTAAACTAATAAACTAATATTTTCAATTACTATGTTCTCTGTATGAATTTTCATTTTTTTGCTAGTTAAACCTGGGCTTAAACTAATTTTTAATGTTGTAGTTCCTGGTGCAATAGCAGTTACTGTTCCATATTCATCAACTTTTGCAATACTTTCATCTTGGATTTCATAATTGTAATTCAAATAATCAAAGTATTGTTCATTTTTAGGTGTTAATTCAATTTGATAATTACTACCTTTACTAATAGTAACTTCATCATTAACTAAATAAAACTCATATTTATCTTGTCGTAACATAAAGAAAATCATAACACCGACAATAATTACTAATAAATAAAATCCCACAAGTACTGCACGACTAATTTTACTAGCTTTAGTAACTACTGTATGACTCTCAAGATAATTGCTATTATATTCTTTTTCCTTATACGCATAAGGCTCATTCTCAAATTTATTATCATAACTATTTTGGTCACTATCAAAATTTGGTTTCGTATTAATGTTACTTATAACATTATTTTTTTCTTTCGTATTATTCTTCAAAGAGTCTTCAGTTTGCTCTATTTCTTCATTTTCCTTTTTTACGAAATTTCCATAGATATTATCTTCCTCAGTATTTACTTCAATGTCAATTTTCTTTTTCTTCTTTTCCATTATCTCACCTACTATAATTAGTTTATCATTAATACTTTAGATATTCAAGAAAATAAAATAAAAATTATAAAAAGTTTTTGCAAGACTATTTTTATAAAAAAAAGTAGGCCACAACCTACTTATAAAACAAATAAACCTAATATAATGGCAATTATAGCTAATAATGAAATAGCAATATAAAACCAACTTCCCGTATACTTTTTGATTTTAATTTTTGAAATATGAAGTAAACCAACTATTGGTACCAAAATAGTATAAACAATAATTGCATCAAAAGAGGCTATTTTCAAAAGTAACCAAACAAAACCAAAAATCATTACACTCATTGGAACTGGTAATCCTTGATAATATTCAATAGCTTTATTTTTATCACTCATTGCAACATTAAAATATGCAAGACGAATAATACCACAGACAACATATAAAGCTAATAATGCTATTTGATATATCTCATGTAAACCAAAAAGATATAAAGTTATAGCTGGTACCGTAATAAAACAAACAATATCTGCTAGAGAGTCAATTTGTACTCCAAAATCTTTTTCAATTTCCTTTCGATTTTTAATATGACGAGCAATTTTACCATCAAACATATCACAAACAGCTGCTATAATCATTCCGACAAAAGCATAATCAAGATTATGTTCTTCTATTGCCAAAAGTAATCCCATTATAGCTATAAAAGCTCCTAAATAAGTTATATAAACTGATTTATTCCAAAATCCTAACATAATCACACTTCCATATTATGATATACTTCTTGTACATCATCAATTGCTTCTAAAGCTTCAATAAGGTTCATTACCTTTTCAGCTTTTTCATCATCTAAACTAATTTTATTATCAGCTACATATGTTATTTCACTGGTTAAGAAATCATTAATACCTTCTTTTTCAAGTGATTCTTTTACTCTAATAAAATTATTGGGTTCTGTATAAACAGTAATAACTAAATCATCACTAGTTACATCAATTGCATCACAAGAAATCGCAATATCCATTATTTTTTCATAATCATATTTTTTTTCAAGTTCCATAACTCCAAGACGTTTAAACATATAACTAACGCTTCCATCAGTTCCTAAATTACCACCGTGCTTGGTTAGGGTTGAACGTACCATCATTGCTGCACGATTACGATTATCCGTTAAACAGTCAATCATAATAGCAACACCACCTGTGGCGTATCCTTCATAACGAATTGCCTCATAATTAACATCAGATGATGCTCCTATAGCTTTATCAATAGCCTTTTGGATATTATCCTTTGGCATATTATTGCTTCGTGCTTTTTCAACAACAGCGCGAAGTGCGGCATTAGATTCAATATCACCATTGGTACCACGAGCCGCTACCATAATTTCCTTTGCTATTTTTTGAAATATTTTTCCTCTTTCAGCATCAATTAATCCTTTTTTACGATGAATTGTTGCCCATTTACTATGTCCACTCATAACTTCTCCTACTCTAAATAATTTATTAATACTGGTCCTAAAATTAATAATAACAATAGTGGGATAAAAAAGACTACTGATATAACACTAATTTTAAGAGGTATTTTAGAAATATATGCCTTTGTTTCTAAGATTTTTGATTCTCTTAAATAATCTAATTGATTATTAAGTGTTCCTATAATACTATTACCGAACATATTTGATTCACGTATATTGAGCAAAATATTATTAATAGTATCACTTGGTATTCGCTCTTTCATATTGCTAATGGCTTCATCAAAACTTTTACCATAATTAATATCAACCATCATCATCTTAAACTCTTTTGATAGCTCAGAATCAATATTATCACTTGTTACTTTGATTGCATTATACAAGTTATTACCTGATTCAAGAGAAAGCAATAAAATCTCAAAGAAATACATTGCTTCACTTTCTAGCTTAGTTTTTCTTTTTTTAATTTTTCGATCAATAGTAATATTTGGTAAAAAGATATAATAAAGCACAACAAACAAAGGTCCTAAAATATATCCCCAATCCACAAAGTATAATATCACAAAAAAAATCAAAATACTAGTTAAAAGACGTATATTAAGAAACTTTAATACTTCATTTTTATCATTTATACCCAAAAGACGCATTCGTCCTTCAATATTATCTAATGAATATTTACTATAAATATTTTTACTTATTTCATGTATTTTCATTATAACTCCTTAAATTTAATGATTTTTTTGACAATCACAATATATAAAACATAAAGTATAATTACTATACCAATAATCATCATTCCCAACGGATTCGAAATTAAAGGCATAAAATATGTCTGATCCAAAAGATATATTATTAAAGTAAAAATAACTGGTATACAAATTAAAATTCGATATAAAGCTATAGAAGCAGCTGATAAATTATGCAATTCATCTTCTAATTTTTTGTTATTAAAAACTGTTTTTTCAATAGATGAGAAAACATCAATAACATTACCTCCCGTCTTATTTAAAATAGTAAGTGATGTCGTAATATACTTAACTTCTTTTAAATTAACACGTGCATTAAACCTCTCAAAAACTACTTCAATTTCTAAACCATATGACAAATCTTCATACATTTTAACAAACTCATCTTTTAGCGGTCCATCAATTTCATCGCTAACTATTTTAATAGTCTGTACTATACTTCGACCTGATTTAAAGGAATTATTCATGATTGTGATGGCCTTCAATAAATCATTTTTCATTCGATGATTAACTAATTTATTCTTACTTAAAAGAAATAAATCTAAAGAAAAGAAACCTACATTCATCGCAATAATAATTTCACTAAATGTAATACTACTGTTTTGAATAACTGAGCTAATAATTAATACCAGTATAGCTGTTAACATCAAAATAAACTTAGTAGCTACATACTCCATTGGAATATGCATTCCAGGTTTTCTCTTATCAATATACTTTTCATACCTTAAAGCATATTTCTTTAACGATGGACTATGACTTAAGAAATCTGTAATTTTTTTTCTTAATCTCACAAAATAACTTGTAATAATATCAAACAAACTATTTTTTTTACTTTTGGTAATTGTATAGGAGTTAATTCTTTTATCTAATTTATTAATTCTAATTTGTTGGATAAACCAAAAAATAACAATAATTAATATCATTATTAAAATAGCATTAACAATTAATTTAATAGAATTATAAAATGACATATTAATACTCCTTTACTTGTTATTTTTGGATTTATATTTTTTGCTTACTCCTTTTTTATTTTTATTATTTTTTAAATCAACACTATAATTAAAAATACTATTTAATTCATCAAAACCTTTATTTTTAATTTTTTCATATACTTTTGGAATATAATGGTGCAATTTAAACTCACCAATTACTTCATTATTAGCTGTAAGACCTGTCTGATTAAAAGCAAAAATCTCTTGTAAAACAATTTCATTATTAGCATTAATCCCGGTAATTTCATTAATTGAAGTAATTTTTCTTCTTCCATCACTTAATCTTTCAACATTAATTACAATATCAATAGCATTTTTAATATAATCACGAATAGCTAAAACAGGTATTTCCATATTTCCCATTAAAACCATTGTCTCAAGACGATTTAATGCATCAATTGCCCCATTAGCGTGTAATGTTGTAAGACTTCCTTCATGTCCTGTATTCATTGCTTGAAGCATATCAAAAGCTTCGCTACCACGTACTTCTCCTATAATAATACGATCTGGGCGCATACGTAAGGAGTTACGAACCAAATCTCGCATAGTAACTTCACCTTTAGTATCGTAATTAGTTGACCTTGTTTCAAGTGGAATAACATGAGTTTGATGTAATCTTAATTCAGCTGCATCCTCAATCGTAATTAATCTTTCATCGTCATCAATAAAACCAGATAAAATATTCAAAATAGTTGTTTTTCCACTACCCGTTCCACCACATACAATAATATTCATCTTAGCTTTAACACAACACTCTAGAAACACAGCCATATCGCGTGTTAACGTACCATTGCGAAGTAAATCATCAACACTTGATAAACTTCTTTTAAACTTACGAATAGTAAGAACAGGTCCTTTAACAGAAAGAGGCGGTATAATTGCATTAATACGTGAACCATCAGCTAAGCGTGAATCAACCATGGGATTTACTGAATCAATAGTTTTACCTAATGGTTGTACCATTTTTTGTATTATTCTTAGTATATGTTCACTATTAATAAAAGAAACTGTTTCATCGCGAAGTAATTTACCATCAATTTCAACATAAACTTCATTAGGTCCATTAACCATGATTTCACTAATATTAGGATCATTTAAAAGCTCATTCAAAGGTCCATATCCATTTATTTCATTATCAATCATATTATAGATATGACTTCTTTCCAAATTAGTTAAATCTCGACCATTTAATACATAATCAATCTCATCATTAATAAAATCATCTGATATTTCTTTATTTAAAGTGCGATTATCAATAATATTTTCGATTATTTTTCTTCTTAATTCATCAAGCAATTCCTTATTACTAAAAACATCATAGTCATTACTAATTGGTACTTTAGTATTTTCTATTTCAATATTAAACTCATCTAATAAACGCTTATTTTTCATTAATATCACCAACCATATCCTTAGCTATTCGAATTAATAATTCACTATCACTCTTATTTTTAAAAGATAGGTGATTATTTAAAACCAAAATCTTACCTTCCATTAAATATTTATTTATATTATTAATATACATGGAACTTGGTAGGAAATAGTCAATATTATGCTTAATAATACTTTTTATATCAAACTTAGAAAAATAAGTTTTTTCATTATGACAAGAATGATTCAAAACTACATGAATTTTATTATTTTTTATTTCATCTAATATTGTTAATAAACTAGAGGCATTCTTTAAATCTAGAGGATTATCGGATATTAAAAATAGTATTTCATCAGCAATATCAAGAGATTCTAAAGTATAAGACGTTGGAATATGAGATGTATCTAACAAAATAATATCGTAGTTATTTTTATAAATACTAATTATTTGTTCAATTATTTTAAAATCAATACGATTTCCTTGTCTTGGATCTTTACATGAAGGTAGTACATCAACATATTCAGTATAATGTGTAACATAATCTGTTGAATTTTTAAAACGATTATTTAAAATATCATCAGCTAAATTATAAATAGTTTTAGTATTATTAAGATTAAGTAAAACAGAGATTCCTCCACAAGATAAATCCATATCTATTAATAATACACGTTTTTTTAAGTAATGATAAATTCCCGCTAAATTGGTAGTAAAGATAGTTTTACCAACACCACCTTTAGCCGATGTTACACAAACAACACACCCTTTTATTCCTTTCATGTTTATCACCCACACTTTTTATTAATTTTTAAAGTTTGATAATTACCACAGTAATTAAAATCTAAATTATGCCAAGAAAAGTTTAATATTTTACTAAAAAGACTTTTCTTTGAACTTATAGCATTTACTTTTAACTCATCATCATTTATTTGAACACTAATATCAATATTAGCAGTTTTCTTAATACTGTCTTTAATTTGATTACTATCACGAATATCACTTTTTAATGCCGCTTTCATATTACTTTTAATTACTCCATCAATTTTATTTTTTTCTAACATCATTAGTGAACTATCAACTAAAAAAGCTAAAACCAGAATAATAATTGGTAATAATAAGATAAAAGTAATTAATGATTGACCTTTATTATTCATAAACAATACTTCTTTCTACTTTTACAACATAAGGATTATGTAAAATATTTTTAAGCCCTGGCGTAATTAAATCTAACTTTGTTGTTAAAGTGATAATACGATATTCTTCCATTTTTATATCATAGGTAATATGATATTCATCATCATTTTGTAAGTAATTAGAAATCTCATTATTATCTAAAACACTTACTTCATTCATAACCCCCTCTAAATGATTTTGGCAAACAATAATTCGCGCAAAATCAACAAAAGCAAAGACTATTAATAATAAAATTGGTAGTACTAAAATAAATTCAATTAAAGCCTGACCATGTTTATTTCTCATCACTTTACTCCTATCATATCAATTATATCATATATTTTTCTTTTGTCATATTATTTTTATACAAGTTTAAAAAATATTTATAAAAAAACTCCTTAATGGAGTTTATTAACATATGGTGACCAGTACGGGATTCGGACCCGTGAATGTAGCCTTGAGAGGGCTATGTGTTAAGCCACTTCACCAACTGGCCAAATAAAAGACTATTTAATAATAGCATACTTATTCAAAGAAAACAATTTATTTTAGAAAAAAAAACTCTTATTTTAGAGTTTTTAAAGTTATTATTTTATTTTTTATATATTTTCTTGGCTTTTCATAGTCTTTAATTCGAACATCACTTTGATCAAAAATCATAGCTTCAGGAATAATATAATGAATTTTACCAGTATCATCATAATAAATTGTAATAAAATAATCTCCCATTAAATTAGGTAATTGATTTTTCATCATATAGCTAGACTGATTAACATTACATGGAAGTAAAAGTGTATGTACACCGTCATAATTCATATAATAGTTTTTATGATAATGACCCCAAAGAGATAAATCTACTCTTTTATTTGAAGGAATTTGATCTTGACTATTTTGGGGTTTAGTCGATAAAATTCTAGATGTCCCTCCACCTGGATGGAATAATTCAATTGTACAATTATCAATTTTATCTATAGCTCTATCTTGACCTAAATAAGTAAAATCATCTCTGACATTTTGTAATTCTTTTCCTATATCTAAGCCATAATTAAAGAAATGGGTTTGATCATGACTACCACAAATTCCTCGCCATTTTACACCTGGATACTTTGGTAGGATATCCTCAACATAATTAAGTTGGCCAGAAGCTCCCCAAACAAAAACTTCACTATTATGAATTGGTCTTATTTTAGAATAATCACCATCAACAATATCACCAACATGGTAGAATAAATCAATTCCTCGATTATAACCTTCATAAACAAAAGTATTTACCATAGATGGTTGACTATAGATACTACAGTAATGTGTATCAGATACAACACCAAATGTTTTTTTATGAAGTTCACTCATATTAGGTTTTACTTCACTATCCATTTTTTTACGTTCACTTCTTTTTTGTACTATCCTTTGGTTATCTATTGTTGTAATTTCAATATCCATCCCCATATTTCTAAGAATTCCAATAATTCCTAACAACTCATTTTCATTTACTTCTAGGCGTTTTTTTAAAGAGTCAAACTCTTCTTCTTTTTTCATTAAATTATATAATTTGCGGAGTGTCCCATAATCAGAATCTTTTCTTTTTTCTTCACTAGTCACCAATTCACCTTGTTGGTTCATAACTAAGTTTAACTTTTTAAAATCAAAGTATCTTGTATTAACAGGTTCATATGTACTTACTGTAGGCACAATGCGTTTTAATTTACCATTCTTCGTAAACTCAATATCAAAAATATAAGCACCTATTGTACTACTTTGATTATCATTAATCATTCGTGGAGTCCTTGATACACAAGATGGAATAGAAAATATTTGCATACCCTTTTGTTCAGGAAAATGTTGAAAATTCATTTCACCACTTAGCATTAGAATATCATAGTTTTCAAATCTTGACATACTTCGAACATATTTTTGTGGTGGGTAGGCAATAGTATAAGCTTTACCATTTTTAAGTTGTTCCATGCGAACAGCTACATTATTGAAAAAAACATTACAGCTTTTAGGTCCTAAGTAAACCAAATCACTTCTTTTACTAGCAATATACTCACCTACATTTAATTTTTCTGAAAAAGAATGATCTAATTTACCAGTAATAAAGTATGTAGTAATACCATCAATATGCGGAAAATTCTCAATAAAATGATTAGCTTGTGAATACGCATCATTCGTAATTAAACTCTTACCAAATTCGCGAAAAGTATTTCCTTTATATTGCCCTTCGAGTAAATTACCTAAGATAAAAACCTCTTTGATACCTTCACGATTAAACTTTAAAAACATATCATTTAAAACACGAAATTGTTCACATTTACTTCCAGCTCTAATTTCAGAAATAACAGCTATTTTTTTTATTTCATTAACATCACTTTTAAAATTATATGTATTAACTTGTGATAAATCTGGATGCTCATTACGAATTAAATAATAATCACCATCTTTATTATAGCAATCAATATTAACGCCATTTTCCTTAAGTTTATAGACATAGCCTAATATTTCAAATTCTGAAACATTAAACTTCTCACATATTGTTTTTAACTTTTTCTCTTTATCCAATTCATTTTGTAAAAAAGAAAGAACCTCTTCCATCATACCCTCCAATACCATATTAATTATATAAAATAAAAAATATAATTACAATTAAAAAAACATAATTTTGACAAAAAAGGTAGACGGCTGTGATTAAAATGACTATAATAATACCCATGACGGAAAAGAAATTACAAAAAATTAAACTTAAATATTTAAAAAGGAATATTGAAATACACCAAGAACATCAGGAACTCCTTTTGCTATATCAAAACTATATCAATAATATTATAGAATTATTCGATTATTTAAAATTACCACAAAACAAGCTTATGCCTGCCATTGTCTTTGATATTTTAGTTGAAATTGGCTACTTTTCTAGTAAAAACTCATTTGATAGTGATCAAGTTAACTTTAAAGAATTAACTATCAAGCCAGGAATCAGTGTTGTAAGTGGAGCTGGAGTATGTCGAAATATCGCTTGTTTCTATGAAGATATTTTTAAAACCTTTTATGATTATCCCATAACAGCTTGTTTTTTAGACAAATTTGGTAATAACGATAATGATACCAAAATATATGGTAATCACATGATTAATTTAGTAATACATAATGATATTGTTTACGGTTTTGATATTATGAATCATTGTCTTTTTAAAGTAATTGAACGTAATAAATTAAAAGGCATAGATATTAACTATAACTTAATTTATAAACCATATGGTGATTTATTAATACGACTAGCCACAACATTAGAACAAAAACAAAATTTCATTCAAGAAATAGAAATAAAACAACTGCTTTTTGAAATAGCATCAAGACATACTCCTTTATCAAGTGATGATTATAATGACCAAATTAATAAAGCTAATGAGTTTATTATGGCAAGGAAGGCAATTTTTCAAAGTTTTATGATGCATAATAGAGAATTAACTGATGAAATTAAAAGAAAAATGTTATCATTAAAATAAGTTATTTATTTAAGATAAGAACTTATATTACTGGTAATTTTTTTTATTACATTCTGATTAATTGGATAACGATAAGAACTAGTTGGAAGTGCTATATTAGGACTACTAATACTAATAGCTATTTGAGGATTTTCACTTGGCGCATACATAACAAAATTAGTACTAATAGTTTCTTTATCAATTTTACCATCATTATTACTATCATAAAAACTCTCGCTAGTTCCTGTTTTACCACTAGCTTCGATATTAACATAGTTTTTTCCTGTACCATAGCTAGTTACAGCTTTTAATCCTTCTCTTACACGATTAATATATTTTAAAGAAACATCAAGTGTATTTAGTACTTCCCTTTCATTTTCTAAAAGATAACCATCATGATTAATTCTTTTAGATATAAGATGCATTTTATATCGTTTACCACTTCTAGCTACTGTACTAATATATTGATTAAGCTGAATATTGGTATAATTATCATACTGACCAATGGCAAAATTAAGAAGAAGGCCGGGATTTCGTTTACTTCCTTTAAAGCCTAAACTTTCATTAGGTAACTCAATCCCTGTATTAACACCTAAGCCAAATTGTTTAAAATAATCACGATAAATATCAAAGGCATTATCATTGATTTTAAGAGGAGCATTATAGCGATAAGTTCCACCACCAACTTTGATAGCTGTTTTAAATTGGTATACATTACTACTTAATGCCAGAGCTTGAATATCGTTAACATACCCCATAGGATAAATTGAACACTTTTTGGGAGTATTTTGAATTTTAATACATTCATCTTTTATTACTTCTCCTATTTTAATTGCCCCAGTATCATAACCAACAATCATACTAGCGGCCTTTACAACACTACCTGCTGTAATTAAAGACGTAATGTTTTCGATTGCTACATCAATTATTTTGCCATTATTTATTTCTTTACCATTCATTGAAAGAATAGCTCCATATGTATCACTAATTAAAACATAACTATGACTATAATATTGGGCATTATATGCCTTTTTGGCCTTTTTTACTTCATCTTCTAATATGTCATCAACCATTTTTTGTAAGTTTATATCTACAGTTAAAACCAAGTCATTTCCACGTACAGGCTTTTTAATTAATATTTTATCGTTATTCTTAATTAAATACATAGCCTTAGTCCCTTTAAGATAATCATCAAATACAAACTCAATATTTGATAATCCAACTTTATCATTTAACTGATACCCTCTTGATAAATAATATTCTTTCTTCTCTTCAGGAATATTTCCAACTGTTCCTAAAATACTCTTAAAAGTTTCCTGATAAGGATATACTCGGCCATAAGAATACTTAGTAGAAAAACCATGTAAATTATGAGCATTTTCTGAAAAATACATAAACTCATTCATTGTACAATTTTCTTTAATTATTTTTTCCATATAACTATAATTATTATGCATCAAATAATATAAATAAATAGCTTTATAATCATCTTCGTCGTATATTTGTAAATCTTCATCAGTAATTAAGTTTTTCTTTAATAGATAAAACTCACTGGATGTAATTTGTCTTTTATTTAATTTTTCATATTCTATATCACTTATTCTTTTATTAATTTCTTTTTCATGTTCTAATAAATAGAAATCCTTTAAATATGATTTAGTTAATTTTTGATATTCAAGTTCAATTTTAGAACTTACTTGATATGCTAATTCAATTTCATTAACATTATCTTCTTTTTGATAAATAATAGTTAATATAAGACCATTATCCGCAATAACATTATTATTTCTATCATATATTTTACCTCTAAGTGAACTATTTTCATAAACGATTTTATTTGTCTTATTCGATAATTTTTCTAAATAATAATGATGGTCAATTATTTGTAAATAAAAAAGTCTAGCTGTAATGATAATAAAAAACAAATACATGATTATATATAATATTTTAATTTTCGTTTTCATACTATTATTATTAATCGTTTTTAAAAAATTATTGCATAAAATATATTGGTGATATTATGCAAGAATATTTAATTGGTGAATATATAAAAAAAATGAGTGTTGAAGATATTTGTAATTTTGCTAAGAAAAAAGGAATTGAAATAACCAATAGTGAAGCCACTATTCTTTATTCATACGCTAAAAGATATTATCATGAATTAATAAATGGTACTCCAGCACCAATAATAAAAGAACTTAAAACTAAGTTAAGTCCTAATACATTTAAAGAAGCGTATAAATTATATTTAGAAGCTAAGTTAAAATACTTAAACTAATTATTTCATTAGGTATTCAATTAAAATTACATCTTCGCCAATTTTTTTTATTTTGGAAAAGGCAATTTCTAAAGTAGCGTTTTTAAGAGAAAAAAGAGATTTAGAAGGAGATAATATTAGTTTTTCAATTACCCCAGTTTGTAAATTAAATGTAGCATCAATAATATTTCCAATTTTTTTGCCATCTAAGACATTTATAATATCTTTATTCTGTAAATCTGATAATTTCATATCATCACCAATAAAGTATATGTTTTAATTAAAAAAAAAGAAGATAGAATCTTCTTTTAAAAGCATAATTATTTATTATTTAAAAAACTAATAGCCATAACAGCTGCTTCAGCTCCATCACTTGTAGCTGTTACTAATTGACGAACATTTTTTTTTCTTACATCACCAGCTACAAAAATGCCTTGACGATTTGTTTTAACTCCCCTACTTTTAACATAGCCTAAATCATCTAGTTTAATTATTTTACTAAATGATTCATTAAGAGGCTTTTGTCCAATCGCAATAAATAGTCCATCAATATTTAATGTTTTATTTTGGGCATTATGATTAGTTATTTCAATACTTTCTAGATGATTATTACCACTTAATTTGGTAACATTGCTATTTAAAATAAAGGTAACATTATCTTTATCTTTTAACAGTGACAATGTTTTAGCATCAGCTCTAAAAGTATCTCTTCGATGAATTACATAAACTTTTCTAGCAATATTAGATAAATATAGCGAATCATCAATAGCAGTATTACCACCACCTACTACAGCCACCACTTTATTCTTATAGAAATTACCATCACAGGTAGCGCAGTAAGAAATACCCCTACCAATAAACTGATTTTCATTTAAAATACCTAATTTACGATTCTCACAACCAGTAGCTATGATAACACTACGACATAAATACTCGCCATTATTCGTAATAATTTTTTTTATTTTATATGGTTTGATATCCAAAACTTTTGAAAACTTAATCTCTGCTCCCAATTCTTTAGCTTGTTCATAAAGATTAGTTGCAAAATCAAAGCCTGATATTTTAGGACATGCTGGATAATTCTCAATTTCAAGGGTATTAATAATTTGTCCCCCATAACTTTTTGCTTCTAATACTAAAACATTTTTATTAGCCCGTCTTAAATATATAGCTGCTGTAAGTCCTGCAGGTCCTGCCCCAATAATGATGGTGTCATACATATTATTCACCAACAAAATCCTTTAATTCGTTCATCGAAATAAAACCAACATTTCGTTTAGTTTCTTCTCCTTTATCAAATAATATAAGACAAGGAATTGAACTAACTCCATAATTACTAGCTAATTCTTCATTTTCATCAATATCTACTGAACATACTTTTATTTGACTATTTTCACTAAACTCATCAATAATCGGTTTTAACATGCGACATGGTCCACACCATTTTGCATTAAAATCCACTAGTACTTTATCCCCTTGTAATACCTCTTTTTCCCAATTATTATTAATTTCAATAACTTTCATTTATTTTCCTCACTTTCACAATTATTTAAACTTAAATCAACTTTATAAATAGTTGTTTTATTATCAATATTAGCCTTAATTTCTAAAAACAAACTATTATCAGTATAATTTTTACATTGTTGCTTATAATCACTAACATTTACTTCCACTTCTTGCAAGTAATCTTCAAGTTTTTGCTTTAATCCTTTCTTATTACACTTCGAAATAAGTTTTTTCCCATCATTTCCTTCTTCATATAATTCACATTCAATTGTATCGTAAACTGTATTATCATCACCACCACAATAATTAATTTTAGAAATATTGATAGCCGATTTTTTATTATCATAAGCAATACTTCCACTTACTTTAAACTCCTTGCACGTAGCTGAAATTGTTTTAAAAGAAAAATCACTATTATCTCTTAATACCAGGAAAAGTATTATGGCAATTAACATGATAATGAAAACTGACAAAATCATACCAATATTTTTTTTCTTTTTCTTACTATTTAATTCACCAGATAATATATCTTCAATATTAACATTAAAATCTTTACTTATTTCTTTAAGCAAGGTAATATCGGGATAGTTCTGACCATTTTCCCATTTACTAACAGCTTGATATGTAACACCATATTTCCTTGCTAAATCCGCTTGTGTTAAATGATTTTGTTTACGAAGTTCTTTAATAAATTCGCCTACTTTATTCATCTCCATTTTATCACTCCAAACATCTTGATAATATTATAACATCATTAAAGCGAAATACCAAGTTTTTCTTTGCTCATCTAATAAAGCATTACAATATATAGCAAAAGAGCTGCTGAAAATTAATCACTATTTTCAACAGCCTCTTTATTCTTAGTAATTACGATTTTTCAAGAAAGAAGGAAGTTCAAATTCACCACCATCATCACTATCATCATTAGCTAAATCATTTTCTCGACTTGCACGCTTAAGAATTTGATTATCTTTATTAGTATTATATAATACTTCTTCTCTATTCTTCTTGGCTTTATCAAAGCCAGTTGCAATAACAGTAACAATTACTTCATCATTCAAGTTTTCATTAATTACTGAACCAAAAATAGTATTGATGTCATTATTACTTGCTTCTCTTACAACTTCAGCAGCTTGTTCAGCTTCAAAAAGTGTTAAATTAACACCACCAGTAATATTGATAATGGCATCTGTAGCTCCTTTAATATCTGTCTCTAAAAGTGGACTTGATACAGCTTGACGAGCTGCTTCAACAGCTCTATCTTCACCCATGCCTATACCAATACCAATAATAGCATTACCTGACTTTTCCATAACAGCTTTAACATCAGCAAAATCAAGGTTAACTAATCCAACAACTGCAATAAGATCTGATATTGATTGAACACCGCGACGTAAAACATTATCAACTTCTTTAAAAGCTTCTAATAATGGTGTTGATTTATCAATTATTTCTCTTAGACGATCATTAGGAATAACAATTAATGTATCTACATGTTTCTTTAATTCCTCAATTCCAGCCTCTGCATTTTCCATTCTCTTTTTTCCTTCAAAAGTAAATGGCTTTGTAACAATAGCAACTGTTAAAGCACCAATGTTCTGAGCTATTTCAGCTACAACTGCAGCTGCCCCAGTACCTGTTCCACCACCCATTCCACAAGTGATGAAAACCATATCAGCACCAGCTAGTGTTTCTTCAATTTCTTTTTTACTTTCTACAGCTGACTCACGACCAACCTCTGGTCTTCCACCAGCACCTAGACCATCTGTTAACTCTTTACCAATTTGAATCTTTATATCAGCTTTTGAGTTTTTTAGAACTTGATAATCAGTATTAGCCGCAATAAACTCAACGCCCTTAACCCCACTTTCAATCATACGGTTAATGGCATTTCCTCCACCACCACCAATACCAATTACTTTTATCTTCGCTAATTGATCCATTTCTAATCCACTTAACATAAAATCCCTCTTTCTAATTATTATCTAAATAATTTTTCATATCATCTATTACTTTTTTGTGTAAAATACTCTTTTTACTATCTATATTTTTTAGAAAATCACTATACATCGTATAATCGATACCTCGTATTTTTAATTTATCATAATAATATTTTAACATACCAACACTTGATGTGTAAATATTATTTCGAACACCGATAGTATTCATATTTATAGAATAAGCAATATCACCAAAAATGTCACGAATTAAATAATCAAATCCTGGTAAATTACTTACACCACCAGTAACAATTATATAACTAATTTCCTTGTTTGTTAAGTCGTTTAAGATTTTTTTGACATTTTTTAATAATTCTTCTAGTCGTGCTTCAACTACTTGGCTAACCTCTTGTGCACTTACATTGATTTTTTCACCATCAATATTTTCATATTCAATAATTTCGGTATCCGCATACTTACTAGATGCCACTGCCACACGCTCTTTTAAATCGCGAGATGTTGTCTTATCAAGGTGATAAATATATCCAATATCATGATCTAATAGACGGCTTCCTTTTGGCACAACAACTCCATCAACCATTAAACCTTTATTAAATAGTGCAATTTCGGTTTTATCATTTCCCAGATTAATTAAAGCCCCAAAACTCTTAGTAAAATCTGTATTTTCCTTTACATGATAAAAATCGTTAATAACACCAAAAGACAAATCAATGACCTCAATTTGGCATTTTTCCAGTATTTCAAGAAAAGGATATATATTTTGTTTAGGAACAGTGGATATTAACATTCTACTTTCTAGTTTATTCCCTTTTTCTCCTTTAGGGTCAAGCGTTTTCTTTTCATCATCAATTAAAAAGTCAATTGGAAAAACTGTTACTACCTCTTTATCTATTTCAATGGTACTTACACTACTTTTAAAGCATGTAATAACATCATCACCAGTAATTTCACCATTTGGATAACATAATCCATTATAAATACCAACTTCTAAATCATACAAAGGTACGGTAATAATAGCTTTATCAATCCGAAAGCCCAATTGCTTTTCTATTTCATCTAATGACAAAAGAATCGATTTAATAGCCAAATCTTTATCGACAATTAAGCCTTTTTTTATTCCGACAGAACGCGTTTTAGAAGATGCTAAAATATCAAGGGAATTATCGGTAACTTTTCCCACAACTATCTTTATTGTATCACTTCCAATATCAATACATGAATAAATCATTTCTTACCTACCTTATCACATTAATTATATCGTAAAACTTATTAATAGAAAAGCCTTTTATTGAAAAAAATAGTTCTAAGAACTACTTTTTCTTTTTATACTTTAATGCATTAGCTCGCTTTCTGGCTAAATCACAGTATTTTGCCTTCTGCTTCTTTCTTTTTTTACGTTTTTCTTCTAAATTTTTCATTACATCATTAATAGATATTGATATACTTGATAAATCAGATTTCGTCAATTCATAATCACTTTTTTTGATTTCTTCTAATTTTTCTAATTTTTTATTTACTTTCTTGGTTAAATCATCAATATTTAATTCAATTTTTTCCTTTTCACGACTTTCAATTTCATCAATACGCTTATCAATTTCTTTAATAATATCGTCCAATTCACGAATATGTTTTTGTGTTTTTTTATCAATATTTTCTGTTTTTTCTTCTTTTTTGATATTCGTTTTTTCTAATTCTTTAATACGCATTTCAATCTTTTTAGCTAATTCATCAATATCAAGGTATGTTTTATCATAACTATCCATAATTCCACCTCTATTCTTAAATTAATAGTACCATATATTAATAGCTATTGCAAGGGAAAATTACTCAACCTCATAATTACAGTCGTTGCATTTATGACCGTCTTTCTTCTCTACTATTAATCCGTTACATTTAGGACATATTTCACCGGTTGGCCTATCCCATACAGCTACTTTGCATTTTGGAAAGTTTGAACATCCATAGAACACTTTCCCTTTTTTAGTATTCTTTTCTATAATTTTGCCACCGCATTTTGGACAATCCATAATTTCCTTAATTTCTTTAGCTTCTTTCTTAATGTACGTGCAATCAGGATAATTAGAACAAGCCGTAAACTCACCATATTTTCCTTTACGAATAACCAATGGACTACCACAAACGGGACAGATTTCTCCAGTTTCAGTTGGCTTTGTTCTTTCCATTTTGATAAAAGCTTCATGTAATGTCTTATCGAAAACATCATAAAACTCATGTAATACTTTTAAATTATCTAACTTTCCATCAGCTATTTCATCTAATTCATCTTCCATATTAGCAGTATACTTAACATTAATAATATTACTAAAAAATTCTTGTAATTTGTCAGTAACCGTTATTCCAATTTCTGTTGGTGCAAACTTTTTATCAATAACCTCAACATATCCACGCTCACGAATATTTGACATGATTGTAGCATAAGTACTTGGTCTTCCTATTCCCAATTCCTCCAATTCATGAATGAGTTTAGCCTCGGTATAGCGTGATTTTGGTTTAGTAAAATGTTCCGTCATTTCAATATCATGAGTTGTTAATACTTCACCAACTTTTAAATCTGGAAGTATAGTATCATTTGCTTCTTCATATTTATGATATACCTTTAAATAGCCATCAAAAGTAATAACTGTACCACTAGATTTAAAATTATAGTTATTATTATCTAAAATAATAGTCGTCACACTTGTTTTAGCATCAGCCATTAGCGATGCAATTGTTCGATAATAAATTAAAGTATACAATTTCAATTCATCTGTAGTTAAATGTTTTTCTAATGATTTTGGCGTTCTTAAAATACTGGTTGGTCTTATACCTTCATGTGCATCTTGAACATTCTCTTGTTTCTTACTTTTTTTAACATAGCCAACATATTCCTTGCCAAAGTTTTCTTCTATAAAATGAAAAGTTGGTCCAGTAAACTCATCACTTAAACGAACCGAATCTGTTCTCATATAAGTAATTAAACCTGTATGTTCATCACCAATATCTAAACCTTCATATAGCTTTTGAGCAATAGACATAGTTTTTTTAGCAGGAAAACCTAGCTTTGTAGAGGCTTCCTGTTGTAGTGTAGACGTTGTAAATGGATATTTACTAGCTCGATTTTTATTTTTCTTTTCAATATTTGATACGATGAATGTATCACTTAATTTATTCAATATTTCCGATGCAACATTTTTTTCAACTATTTCTAAATCTTTTCCGTTTTCAGCATATAATTCACTCTCCATATTCTGATTTTTAAACTTGGCTGTAATCTTATAATAGGGAGTTGATTTAAATGCTTGTATTTCACGTTCTCTATCAACAACAAGTTTTAAGGCTACACTTTGAACACGTCCAGCTGATTTACCACCCGTTTTATTCTGCATTAATTTACTTAATCGAAAGCCTATAATTCGGTCAAGTATTCTTCTTGTTTCTTGACTTTTCACTAAATTAAAGTCAATTTTTCTAGGAGTTTTTAATCCTTCTAAAACCTTATCCTTCGTTATTTCATAGAATAAAACACGTAAATAGTTATTGTCTTTAATTTTTAATGTATCAAATAGATGCCAACTAATAGCTTCTCCTTCACGATCGGGGTCGGTTGCAAGATAAACAAGTTCTGACTCTTTAACTAATTTTTTTAATTCTGTAATTACTTTCTTTTTACTTGGCATTGGTTCATAATCAGGTTTAAAGTCATGTTCAATATCTATTCCTAAACCATATTTACCCTTAGTTGATAAATCTCTTATATGACCAACACTTGATACTACCTTAAAGTCTTTTCCTAAGTATTTTTCAATTGTCTTACTTTTGGCTGGAGACTCTACAATTACTAACTTCATTAAATGCACCTCTAAAAATAATATATACTTGTTTTTTTTTTAAATGTCAACCATTAATTTAATAAAGTTTATTTAATTTACTATTAATTCTTATTACTTTAAAATAAGAAAAACCTCTCAGAAATTAGAGGTTCTTACTAATATTACTAGCATAAATAGCCCAATTAAATTTTTTTTAAGGCATTAATACTAACCTAAAAGGTGCTTCATAGTTAATATCTTCAATACTAGTAGTATAAACACTGCCATAACCACCGCGAACTATAATTCCACTATTTTTGTTTTGTGATAGTACTCCGTTATGCCACATACCATTGATATTTAAACTACGAAAATGTTCTCTTATAGCATCGCCTAATTTATATCGATATAAATTATGAATATTATTAGAACTAGCTACATTACCAATATAATCATTATACGAATAAAAATCATAATAATTATTAGTATTAGTAATATTAACATTTCCATTACTATCAGCTACAAAGGCTGAAACTAATTCTCCATTAATTTTTGATAAGTCATAAACACCATAAACATTACCTGTCGAACTAGCTCCTCCACCAATATAACCAATAGGATAATGAACACTATTAGAATAATGACTACTATCTGTTAAATTATTATATTCAATGCACTTGTTGGTCTTTTCTGTAATAAAACTCTTACTATGAATATTATATTCTGATGAACAGCCTGTAAGCTCATATTCGTAAGTATTTGCGTATATTCTTTGAAATGTAGTACTATCTGGACTAGTATACATCATATTGCCAGTTTTTCCATAAGAGCTATTAGAAAGTAAAATAATAGCCCCATATTCCATATTAGTTATAAGATGTGATTTCATAATTTTACTACTAATACTATTAACATCTTCATATTTCTTTTTTAAAATATGTGTATTAGGAAGAACTTTTTCTCCCTCACCAACTAAAAACTTAGAAACCCAAAAACCATTTTTATTAGCAAAAGAAGGATGTGTATATGTACTTAAATTATCGTAAATATGATGGTAATAATTATCACTACAAATTTCACTATAAAGGTGCTTATCAAGGCTATTACTTATTTTATCCAAACAAGATATTGTTCCTGTAGTATTATTTTGCCTTTCAAAGACAACTCTCGTCATTCTTTCATAATTAGTGTAATTACTACTATTAATAATATAATATTTAAAACGAGGTATCCAAACATAAAAACCTAAAACATCACCTAAGTCAATTTCCGTTTTAAGTGGGGCATTCTGATATTTTTTATAATTATCATCATTTAAAAGAACGGCATTTGCCCACAATCCATTATCATAAGAATACCATATTTCTTCTTTATTATTAACATCTGTCTTATACCAATAACCCTCACTATCACTAGTTTGATAATAACTAACAGGAATTAAATGTAAATTATTTATTTCTGGACTATTAGCACCAGAATGGTCATAACTTTCTTGATGATTAATATAACTATAACCTATTTCATTATCAAAGTTTTCATCAACACTAGCTTGTACATAAAATGATAAATTGATTTTTTCACGATACTCGTTATTAATATGGACACTAATTGTTTTGGTCTCCTGACCTTTAATTAAACCTTCTACTAAATCATTACTAGTTACCTTCGTACCATTTTGTATTCCTTTTACCAAAATACGATAAAAATATTGATTTGGATGATGATTAGTAAAAGAAATACTAACATCTTTAACACTTCCTGGTTCTATTTCTACTTTGTCACTCTGATTATTAACTTTTAGTGAGACATTATGGTTAATGGTTTTAATAACAACAACATTTTCTTGTAATTGTTTGGTAACAAAAATAGCATAACTATAATAAAAACCAACTGTAATAAAACACAAAGCTACTAAAATAATTAAATACTTTTCTTTTAATTTCATATTAGCCTCCTTAATATGGTAGTTTAAACTCAACTTCTAGAATCATCTCTTCAGTAATAAAATCATCTTTTTTTATACTTTGATTAATAGCATAGCCATTTCCTTTTATTTTTAAACCAATTCCTAACATTTCAGCTAGGTTTTTCACTTCTATTTTACCATAATTTGTAATATCAGGCATCATTATTTTAGTACCATTTGTTAACAAATATACTTTATCATTTTTAAGGAGATTTGTACCACTTTCTGGATATTGTTTAATGATTGTTTCACCATCTCCTAGACTAATAACATTAAGGCCCATATTTTCTAATTCTTTTTTAACACTACTAACATTTTTATTTAAATAATTATCAATCTCAATTTGACTATTAGTCAAATACTTTTCCTCTTCACCATATATATTGTAATATTTAGAAATATTCGTAACAATTTCTTTCATAATACTTGATAATTTATTAATATTTTCAGAATATTTAGCCACACCATAAATAATTATTTGCGGATTATCTTTTGGAAACATTAGTGAAACACTTCGATTATGATCTCGTGATCCAGTTAAATATCCTTTTCCATTCGTTTTAGCAATTTGAGCAGTACCTGTTTTTCCGATAATATCATAATTTTTAATATAATAACTATGAGCAGCTCCATTACCGTCATTAACAGTATGCCACATTAAGTTTTTAATATAAGCAATAGTATCTTTTGAAGCTACATGATCAATTACTTCTCGTTTATTTTGATAAACTACTTCACCATTTGCATCTACTATTCTATCAACAACATATGGCTTTAATAAATCACCATTGTTAGCAATCGAAGTCAAAGCTTTAATATGTTGAATTGGTGTTGTCATAATACCTTGTCCAAAAGCTGCATTAAATATTTCTGTTTCATATTTATATGCTATTTTACCACTTGCTTCTTGGGGAACTTCAATACCAGTTTTAGACCCAAAGCCAAGTTTTAATTGATATTCACGCAAAATATCAGCACTCATATATTGATTCATTAGATTAACAACAGCTGTATTACTAGAAAAGATAAAACCTTGATCATAACTAATATTACCCCATCCAACATTATTCCAATCACGTATAACTGTTTTATCTTTGGTAGTAAAAGAACCTGATTTATATATTGCTTTTCCATTATATACACCGCTTTCCAAAGCAGCCATGTATGTATAGATTTTCATAGTACTACCTGGTTCAAAAGAAACACCGGAAATATCATCTAAGTAATTTGTTATATTTCTTTTATTTGGGTCAAAACTAGGATTTGTAGCATAAGCTAATATTTTTCCAGTTTTAGCATCAGCTACAACAATAGTCATTCGATCAGCATCATAATTTTCTCTTTTAGATAGCGCTTTTTCCACAAAAAATTGTACATTATTATCAATAGTCAAATATATACTATTTCCATTCGTAGCTTCTTTCGTAATTTCTTTAGTACCAGCTATTTTATAACCATTACGATCTTTTTGATAAATAGTATATCCGTCCTCACCTGATAATTCTTCATTATAAGCTTTTTCTATTCCTAATTCGCCAACTACTACATCATCATCATTTTTTTTTGCATAACCAACTAAATATGAAGCAAAATCACCATAAGGATAATATCTTTTAGTAGTTTCAATAAAATCTATTCCTGGTAAATTTGCTGCCTTTATTGTATCTTTAGTGATTTCATTAAGCCCTTTACCCTTAGGACCAAACTCCGTTTGATAAACATTTTCTTTAGATAAATATTTTAAAATAGTGTCTTTATCCATATCAAGAATAGCTGATAAAACAAGAGCAGTATTTTCT
>OCVV011350793.1_pt1 | contig 33314 bp, 30 predicted proteins | sample 1539721 | NCBI WGS metagenome assembly OCVV01 (sample SAMN02144230, study PRJEB22623) | gut metagenome | biome: sheep rumen | host: Ovis aries | place: New Zealand | reverse complement strand
CACGGCCGAGGTGGCGGCAGCTGCCCCCGAGGCGATGGCGACGCAGGGCGGCCCGTCCTTCTCGCCCGCGGAGGCGACGGATGCCAAGGGTGCGCCCGCAGACGCGACGGACGGCGCGTCCGGTGCCGACGACGGCGACCGCCCGCTTGACATGACGAAGGTCGTCGCGGTAAAGGCGCCCATGGTCGGCGTGTTCTACGCGGCGCCCGCGCCCGGGGCCGAGCCGTTCGTGCACGTGGGCTCCAAGGTGAAGAAGGGCGACACGCTGTGCGTGATCGAGGCCATGAAGGCCATGAACGAGGTCACGGCAGAGGTGGACGGCGAGGTCGTGGACGTGTGCGCCAGCGACGGCGAGCTGGTGGAGTACGGCTGCGTGCTCATGAAGCTGTACTAGGGAGAGCGCATGAACCGAGAAGAGATAGAGACCATACTCCCGCACCGTCCGCCGATGCTTCTGATAGACGACTGCGAGCTGGTGGACGGGCGCGCTGTGGGGCACGTGCGCGTGACGGGCGACGAGTTCTTCGTGCAGGGGCACTTTCCCGGAAACCCCGTGGTGCCCGGCGTCATCCTGTGCGAGATGCTTGCGCAGAACTGCTGCGTGCTGCTGGCGCAGGGCGGCGCGTCCAAGGGGACGACGCCGTACTACACGAGCCTGGACAAGGTGCGCTTCAAGCATCCCGTGCGCCCGGGCGACACCGTGGAGCTCGACTGCTCCATCGTGCGCTCGCACGGCATGTTCCACTTCGCGCGCGGCGAGGCGCGCGTGGGCGATACGGTGTGCTGCGTGGCGGACATGTCGTTTGCGCTGGTGCCAGAGGGGAAGTAGGCCATGTTCCAGAAGGTCCTCATCGCAAACAGGGGAGAGGTCGCCGTCCGCATCATCCGCGCCTGCAAGGAGATGGGCGTCAGGACCGTGGCGGTGTACTCCACCGCGGACGAGGAGTCGCTGCACGCGACGCTCGCGGACGAGGCGTACTGCATAGGGGGCCCGCGCGCGAGCGAGTCCTACCTTAACATCGACGCGATCCTGACGGTGGCCATCGCCTCCGGCGCCTCAGCCGTGCACCCGGGCTACGGGTTCCTGTCCGAGAACGTTGAGTTCGCCCGCGAGTGCCGCGAGCACGGGCTGGTGTTCATAGGGCCCAGCCCCGAGGTGATGCAGCGCATGGGCGACAAGGACGAGGCGCGCCGGACCGCACGCGCGGCGGGCGTGCCCATCGTGCCGGGCTGCGACCTTCTGGACTCGCCCGAGCAGGCGGAGGCCGAGGCGCGCAAGATCGGCTGCCCCGTGCTGGTGAAGGCGCGCGCCGGCGGCGGTGGCCGCGGCATCCGCAAGGTGGAGCGGCCCGAGGACGCCGCGGTGGCGTTCGAGAGTGCGAGCTCTGAGGCGAAGGCCGCGTTTGGCGACGGCGCGTGCTACATGGAGAAGTTCGTGTGCCCGGCGCACCACGTGGAGGTGCAGGTCATAGGCGACCGCTTTGGCCACGTGATGTCGCTTGGCGAGCGCGAGTGCTCCGTGCAGCGCAAGAACCAGAAGCTCCTGGAGGAGAGCCCGAGCCCGTGCCCCGCGCTTACGGACGACGTGCGCCTACGCATGGAGGGCTGCGCGCGCGACTTGGCGTGCTCCGTGGGATACGAGGGCCTGGGCACCATCGAGTTTCTGCTGGACGACGCCGGGAGCTTCTACTTCATGGAGATGAACACCCGCCTGCAGGTGGAGCACCCCGTGACGGAGTTCGTGACCGGCCACGACCTCGTGAAGTGGCAGCTGCGCGTCACCGCGGGCATGCCGCTGCCAGAGGGCGTGGACGCCGCGCCCGTGAGCGGCCACGCCATCGAGTGCCGCATCAACGCGGAGACGCCGGACTTCCGCCCGTCGTGCGGCACCATATCGATGCTGCACGTGCCAAACGGCCCGTGGGTCCGCTTCGACTCCGCGCTGTACGTGGGCTCGGTCGTCTCGCCGTTCTACGACTCCATGCTCGGCAAGCTCATCGTGTACAGCCCCACGCGCGAGGAGGCCGTCCGCAAGATGCGCTCCGCCCTGGGAGAGCTTGTGGTGGACGGCGTGGAGTGCAACGCCGACCTGCAGCTGGACGTGCTCGCGAACGACGAGTTCCTGAGCGGGAACTACCATACGAACCTGATGGAGCACCTGTATGAGTAAACGCAACGACAAGAGCGTGAACGAGCTCGAGGGCCCGGTGACCGAGGTCCCGGTGGACGTTCCCGAGCGCATGATCTTGGTGCGCTGCCCGCACTGCCGCCACGTGGTGGAGGCGGACGCCCTTGCGAAGAACCTGGACGTGTGCCCGCGCTGCGGCCACCACCTGCGGCTTTCCGCACGCGAGCGCATCGCCCTCACCGTGGACGACGGCAGCTTTGCAGAATGGGACGCAGACGTCGCCCCGCACGACGTGCTGTCGTTTCCCGACTACCGCCAGAAGCTGGCCGCGGCGCACGCAAAGTCCCACGAGCGCGAGGCCGTGGTCACGGGCGAGGCCACGATATCGGGCGAGCGCTGCGCCCTGTTCGTGATGGACTCCTCGTTCATGATGGGCTCCATGGGAAGCGCCGTGGGCGAGAAGATCTGCCGCTGCTTCGAGCGGGCCACCCAGAGGCGCCTGCCCGTGGTGGGGTTCACCGTCTCCGGCGGGGCGCGCATGCAGGAGGGCGTGACGTCGCTCATGCAGATGGCGAAGGTGACGTGTGCCGTGCGGCGCCACGGCGACGCCGGCCTGCTGTACCTGGTGGTCCTGACGGACCCAACCACCGGCGGCGTCACGGCGAGCTTCGCCATGGACGCGGACGTCTGCCTTGCGGAGCCGGACGCCCTCGTGGCGTTCGCGGGCCCGCGCGTGGTGGAGCAGACCACGCACAAGCGTCTGCCCGCCGGCTTCCAGCGCGCGGAGTTCATCCTGTCGCACGGCTTTGCGGACATGGTGGTCGAGCGCCGCGACCTGCCTTCCACCATCGCGTACCTGCTGTTCCTGCACGACCGCTCCGCATGGGGCGACCCTGTGCGCGCCGTGCCGCACTGCCGTGCCGCCTACCCGGACCAGCCGCGCTGGCCGCGCCCGCACCACGAGCAGAAGGCGCTCGACCCAAACCACGCCACCCCGTACGACCTGGTGCGCCGCGTGCGCGACACAAACCGCGCCAGCGTGCCCACCGTGGCGGAGCAGGCGTTCGAGGGGCTGATAGAGCTCCACGGCGACCGCGCGTTTGGCGACGACCCCGCCATCGTGGGCGGCATCGCGCTTCTGCGCGGGCGCCCCGTGACCGTGATCTGCACGGACCGCGGCCGCAACACGAAGGAGCGCGTGGCACGCAACTTTGGCTCGCCAAAGCCGGAGGGCTACCGCAAGGCGCTGCGTCTCATGCGCCAGGCCCAGAAGTTCGGCCGGCCCGTGGTGACGCTCGTGGACACGTCCGGTGCCTACCCCGGCATGGAGGCGGAGGAGCGCGGCCAGGGCGCGGCCATCGCGGACAACATCATGGCCATGAGCGGGCTCACCGTTCCGGAGGTCTCCGTCATCATGGGCGAGGGCGGCTCCGGCGGCGCGCTCGCGCTCGCGACGGCGGACCGGGTGCTCATGCTGTCCGACGCCGTGTACAGCGTCGTGAGCCCGGAGAGCTGCGCCACCATCCTGTGGAAGTCGCAAAAGCGCGCCGCGGAGGCGGCGGACGCCCTGGGCATTACGGCAAAGGCCCTCATGCGCCTGGGCATCGTGGACGGCGAGGTCGACGCGGAGGGGCTCGGCACGTCCGAGTTCGCGTGGAGGCTCGCGGACAGGATCCACGACGAGCTCACGGAGCTTGGCGCGATGGGGACGGACGACCTTCTCGCCGCGCGCTACAAGAGGTTCCGGAAGATCGGGAGGTACGACGCATGAGCGATCGAGCGCAGATGCAGGCAGATGCCGGCAAGGCGCGGCCCGTCACCATCGTGTGCGACAGCTCCGCGTGCCTGTCGCGCGCGGAGGCGGCCGCGCTGGGCTGCGACATCGTCCCCATGCACTACCTGGTGGACGGCGTGCGCCGCGACGAGACGTACGAGGGCGAGAACGGCGCGTACGACGCGCTGCTGCGCGGCGGCACGGTGCTGGGCACGGAGGCCGTGTACCACTCCGCGTTCTACGGGGAGTTCCGGCGCCTGCTCGAGTGCGGATCGGACGTGCTGTGCGTCATGATGTCGTCCAGGCTCTCTGGCACGCACCGCAGCGCCGTGGAGGCGCGCGACCAGCTGGTGGGCGAGGGGGCGGACCCCGCGCGCGTGGCCATAGTGGACTCGTGGACCACGTCCGGCGGGCTCGAGCTCCTGGTGCGGCGCGCGCGGCGCGAGCTTTCCGCCGGCGCGGCGCTGCCGGAGGCCGTGGCGCGGCTTGAGCGTGCACGTGCGCTGCAGGGCATCGCGTTCACGGTGCCGAAGATGGACGTGCTGCGCCGCTCCGGTCGCCTGGGCGCCATGCGGCGCGCCGTCGCGGGCAAGCTTGACCGCTTCCTGGTGATGGAGCTGGACCACGGCGGCATCCGCGACGTGGACGTGGCGCACGGCATGGGCGCGACCGTCCGCCTGCTGGTGCGCCAGGTGCCCCAGGCCGCGCGCGACGGGCGCATCGTGGTGGCGCACTACGGGGACTCCGACGCAACGGACGCGCTTGCGCAGGCGGCGCGCCGCGCGATGCCGCACGCGACAGTTGACGTGCGCGACGCCGGCCCCGTGGTGTCGCTCCACCTTGGCGTGGGCTCCGTCAGCATCGCGTGGGACGTGCCGCGCGACGTGGAGCAATAGGCGCTAGCCATCCGCGAAACGCGGGTGGAGGTACGTGCAAGAAGCGCAGGCGAGAAGAACGGGCGTCCGCCGCTGGCGGCGTCCCGTGGAAGAGAGGTGCGAGCATGGTCGAGAACGGTGTGGTTTCGAACGGTGGGCAGCGGGCTCACGTGGCAGTGGCACGCGTGCTGCGTGGCGAGGGCGCGGCAGCGGGCGCGCTCCGTGTGGCGCTGGGCGCGCTTGCGCTGTGCGTGAGCGCTCGCGTGGAGGTGCCGCTGACGCCGGTGCCCTTCACGCTGCAGGTGCTGGCGCTCTGCCTGGTGGTGCTGGCGATGCGTCCGCACGAGGCCGTGTCGAGCGCCGCGTCCTACGTGCTCGTGGGCTCGCTCGGCGCACCGGTGTTCTCTGGCGGCATGGGTGGCGTCGCGCGCATCGCCGGCCCCACCGGAGGCTTCATCCTGGGCTTTGTGGCTGCGGCCGCGGTGGGCACGCTTGTGCTCAGGGGCGCTTCTCGCCTGCACGTGCCGTATGTCGTGCGCGCGATGCTTGCGCTCGCGACCACGATCGCCGTCGTGTACACATGTGGCTGGGCGCAGCTCATGGTAGTGGCGCATCTTGCGCCCGCGGCCGCGTTTGCGGCGGGCGTCGCGCCGTTCGTGGCGCTCGACCTGATGAAGGCCGGCATAGCCACGAGCCTAGCCGCTGCCGGACGCATGGCGCGTGGCGGTGACGCTGTCCGGGCCTAGTAGGGCCGCGGAGTCGCTTGCAGAACCTCTTGCGAAGGCGCCCGAAAACGGTGCTTGACGGCGCGTAGTCATGAGGTGCATAATGCATGCACATTGCATGAGCATCGAGCCCAGGTGGTGATTGCCGTGGCGACGCTTCAGGTACGCGACCTTCCTCAGGATCTGTACGAGGGGCTCTCCCTTGCGGCCAAGAGCCAGCACCGCAGCCTTGCGCAGCAGACCGCGCACATAATCCAACTCTATCTACAGGGCGCGCCGGAAGGTGTCGATGGCACCGGCCGGCGCGTTCCCGTATGGATGGACTGGGTGGGGGAGGACCCTGCCGTGGTTGCGCAGCGGCGCGAGCGCCGTCGGCGTGCGTTTGCAGAGGCGGACACTCTGGGTCCAGTCAACGTGCCGGATGGGTTTCCCTCTGCGGAGGAGTTGGTCCGGGCGGACCGTGATGCCAGGTGATCGTGCTGGACAGCTCTGCCGCGATAGAGATCGCGCTCGACACCGTGGAAGGCCGCGCGCTACGCGGGCTCTGGTACGTGGACGAACGCGTGGTGAGCGTGCCGCTCTTTCAATCCGAGGTGACGAACGCCTTCTGGAAGTACGTGCGGGCAGGGGTCATGCGGCGGGAGGAGGCCACAAGGCGGCTCTCCATCGCACTGTCGCTCGTGGACGAGTATGCAGACGCGCTCGACCTTGCATCGGAGGTGCTCGCGGAAGCAGTGCGACTGGAACATCCTGCCTACGACATCACGTATCTGGTGCTTGCCCGCAGGTCAGGTGGCACGCTCTTCTCGTGCGACAAGAAGCTTGTGAAGCTGTGCGAGGAGAACGGTGTCGACTGCATCCACACCGAAGACGTGCCTGCGGCGGTGCCAAGGGAGCGTCATGGGGTTTGCGGCTAGACGCCGGTGGATACGTAGCTCGAGTCCACGGTCACGTGGCAGACGGCGTCAGCGCAACGCCTGTGCAGGATCTTGCAGATGCGCGCGCTCAGCTCCTCGTCGGTCATGGGCAGGTCGTGCGGGCGCACGCAGTCCAGCGACACGTGCAGGGTGCCGTCCTGGCGCGTCGTGCGCACGTCGTGCACGGTCAGGCGTCCGTCGATGGTCTTCACCTGGTCTGACACCCAGTGGCGCAGGTCGTGGTCCTCGGGGTCGAACGTGACGATGGGGTCGTAGTGCAGCACGAGGGGCAGGTCCTCCTCGTCCTCGAAGTAGTGCTCTATGGAATCCAGCACCTCGTGGCTGCGGATGGGGTCGATCTCGGCCGCCATCTCGACGTGGGCGCTCGCGAACTTGCGGCCGGGGCCGTAGTCATGCACCATCAGGTCGTGCGTGCCCAGCACGCCGGGGTAGCTCATGATCGTATCGTGGATGTGGCTCACGAGCTTTGGGTCGGGCGCCTGTCCGAGCAGGGGGTCCAGCGTGTCGCGCACCAGCTCGAAGCCGCTCCACATGATGAACGCGCCCACGGCAAGGCCGGCAAGGCCGTCCAGGTCGATGCCGGCGATCTTGCCAACGACGCCAGCGGCCAGAACTGCGGACGTTGCGAGCACGTCGTTCTTGGAGTCCTGGGACGTGGCCTCCAGCGTGACGGAGTCGATCCGCCTCGCAAGGGCGTGGTTGAAACGGGCCATCCACGCCTTCACGCCGATGGAGAGCAGCAGTGCCACCACCACCGCGGGCGAGAAGTCCGTGGGCTCCGGGTGCGCGATCTTCTGGATCGAGGCCTTTGCCAGATCGAGGCCCACCGCCACGATGATGAATGCGACGACGACCCCCGCCATGTACTCGATGCGGCCGTGTCCGTAGGGGTGGCCCTTGTCCGCCGGGCGGCTCGCGAGCTTGAAGCCTATGAGGCTCACGATGTTGCTCGAGGCGTCCGTCAGGTTGTTCACGGCATCTGCCACGACGGAGACGGACCCCGCCGCCAGGCCCACGAGACCCTTCGTCGTGCACAGGAGGATGTTGCACACGATGCACACGATGCTCGCGAGCGTGCCGTGAGCGCCCCTCACGTCGGGGCGGTCCGTCTGGTCCGCGTCGTGGATGAACCTATGTACCAGCCACTCTGTCATTGTGCCTTGCTCTTCTCGGCCCTTTGCACCTTTTCCAGCGCCCCCGTGAGGTCGATGTCCAGGTCGACGTCGCCGTCGATGCCATCCACCTTTCCGGAGTCCGTGTACTGCCAGATGCCGTAGCGCAGCGCCATCGTGGGCGCCTTCGCATACTCCGCGTACCAGAAGCCGTAGCGCGAAAGCGCGGTGAGGTCGTAGTGCGCCAGGTCCGCGCGGCTGCCATAGACGCACGCGTAGTAGCCGTTCTTCTGCAGCTCCTTGCAGAACGCCCTCGCGATGGCGGTCATCTGGTCGTTCGTCAGGCTCGACACGCGGTCGTCGCCGCTGGTGGAAGGCTCCATGTCGAACACGACGGGGTACTCGGTGGCATAGCCGTCCAGCTGCTTCACCACGTAGCGCGCCTCCTCGCGCGCCTCCTCTGCCGTGATGGCCTGCGAGTAGAAGTACACGCCCACGTCCAGCCCGTTCTTGCGCGCACCGTCGAAGTTCTGCTCGAAGCGCTTGTCGTGCGTGATGTTGCCCTCGACGCTGCCGCGGTAGCCAATGCGGATGTACGCGAAGTCGATGCCGTCCGCTGCGACCTTTGCCCAGTCGATCTTGCCGTTGTGCTCGGACACGTCGATGCCGGTGCGCGAGACCACGGTCCCGCCCATCTTGTAGCTGATGCGCCCGTGCTTGGTGGTGGCGTTGTCCCAGTCGTACGTGGTGGTGAAGATCTTCGCGCTGTCGTCGATGGCGGTGGACCTCCCGCCCTTCATCTTGACCTTGCTGCTGGACTCCTGCGTCTGGGCCGGCTGCTGCAGCGCACGCATGATGCTGGTGCCGGCAAGCACGCCGACGCTTGCCACCAGGAGCACCGCCACGATGGCGATGAGCGGCTTGAACGGAAACGGCGGCCTGGTGGACCCCAGGTCGCGGATCTTGCGAAGCCGGCTCTCCTGCCGGCGGCGGCTCGTCTGGCTGCGCGCGCCGAGGCTGGTCTGGCCGTACTCCTCGCGCCGCAGCTCGAGGCCGGTGTCCTTCGGGCGGAGCATCTTGCGCGGCTGGCGCGCCTCGCGGCCGCGACCGTCACGGGAGCGCACCTCGCGCCCGCGGTCTGCCCTGGTGCCACGCACTTCTCGCGAGCTGCTGGCGTCGCGCGACACACGGGAGCCCGTGCCCCTGTGGTTGGCGTGGGACGTGCCGTACCTGGCGGCGGGCGACGTGCCCATGGAGCTTCCGAGGCTGCTGCGCGAGCTGCCCCTGCTTCCGCGAGAAGTGCGTGGCGTGCCGGCCGTACGCGGCGTGCTGGTCCGGGGCGTGCCGTGGGCCGCGCCGCGCGCGGACGTGCCGCGGGACGACTTTGGCGCCTGGCGGGCGTCACGCGTGTCGCGACGGGGCTCGGCCGCCCTGTCGCCCGAACGCTCGCTGCTACGACGAGAAGGCACGTGGCCCTGGGCCCTCTGCCCCTTGGGGCGCGACTGCCTCTTGCTGGGCCTTCGCTTTTCTGCCAACGCGTCGCACCTCCCTGGGGTCGCCCGTCCGTCATGTCACTAGTCGTATTATTGTCGCACCCCGAGCGCCACGGCGCGAGCGCGACCGCCGCGACCGGCCGCAATGGCACAACATCATCAGAGCCAAAGGGACGCGACTTGCGAAGTCGCGCCGTCGGCAAGGCCTACATACGCTCGTAGACCATGCCTTTGCAAAAAAGTGCCGCGGGGAGAAGAACTCGTCCTTCTCCCCGCGACTATATGGAGTCATACAAAACTACGGCAGTGATTAAAGTTGATGCATTCAGGATTAATGTTTGATGCAGCTGCATGTAGCTTGCTGTCCGTTGTCAGGAGGACGGTCGAGTCATCGATGAGCGAGAGCAGAGAACAATCGGCTACGCCAAGGTAGTTGTATTGGGGCAGCTTGGTGGCTTCTTTGCTTGGGACGTACTTCTCGACTCGAACAGCTTGACCTTCCTGCACAAACTCTTTCAGCCAGCGTTTCTCGTCCTCGTCTGAGGTGTCGGATAGCAGGTCAGAACATTCGGTAATTACATTAGGAGTAACGACGGCCTGACGAAATCCCGAGACAATGCTTAAGGCTAAATCGTAATCCTCGGGAACGTATTCCTTGACACGGCGCTTTCGACCGAGGGCGCCCTTGTCGACTGATCCGACTGCGAGTAAGACAAGAATATTCGCATCGAGGGCAATCCTAGTTGCCACCATAAGCAAGCACCTTGCCCGTCTTATCGTCGATGGTGACGGTTTTTATCGTGCGATTGTCTTTTAGTGGCGTAGGAGTAATGCCAGCAAGGGGAGAACGAGCCTGATCCCATGGCCTCGAGAATCCAACCTCAATTCTCCAGCAGCCATCCTCTTCGTCGAATCGCGTTCCCTCGACGGCAAAACGGATGTCACGCAGTAACTGCACGTCTGTGTCGGCATCAGGGTACTCGTTAGTCATGCCTTCCAAACTCGAAACGTAGTCGGCAGCAATTTTGACGGCCTGCTTCACGTCCATTTCCAACCATCCCTTCAGTCGAAAGTTGAATGTCTGAACAGTATACGGCGGTGGAGACGGCGAATTGAGAAGCATTATCTTGAGATAATTCCAATCTGAGGCCGATTTGTGCAGAGTTGTGCAAAAAAGAGCCGCGGGGAGAAGAACTCGTCCTTCTCCCCGCGGCCTTGCCTGTAACGCTTGCGTGTGCGGGCTGTCGCCCGAGCTACCCGAGCGAGCTCTCGCTCTGCCGTCCTCGCGCTACTTCTTCACGCGGTCCGCGACGGCCTTGGCGACGACGTCGGCCACGGTCTTGTCGAGGGCGGACGGAATGATGAAGTCCGGGGAGAGCTTGTCCTCCGGCACCAGGCTCGCGATGGCCTCGGCGGCCGCGATCTCCATCTCCTCCGTGATCTGCGGGGCGCGCGCCGCAAGGGCACCCTTGAAGATGCCGGGGAAGACCAGCACGTTGTTGATCTGGTTCGGGAAGTCGGAGCGGCCCGTGGCCACGACCTTCGCGCCGCCTGCCTTCGCCTCGTCCGGCATGATCTCCGGCGTGGGGTTGGCCATCGCGAACACGATGCCGTCCTTCATGGTGCTCACCATCTGCGGCGTCACGAGGCCCGGCTTGCTGACGCCCAAAAACGCGTCCGCGCCCACCAGCACGTCGGCCAAAGATCCCGCCTCGTGGTCCTTGTTCGTGATCTTGGCCACGCGCTGCTTGTACGGGTTCAGGCCGTCGCGCCCCTCGTAGATGGCGCCCTTGCGGTCGCACAGGATCACGTTGCCAAAGCCCATGTGTGTCAGCAGCGTCGCGATGGCAAGGCCGGCCGCGCCAGCACCGCTCATCACGATCTTGAGCTCGCCCATCTTCTTGCCGGTCACCTTCACGGCGTTCAGCAGGCCCGCGGCCGTCACGATGGCCGTGCCGTGCTGGTCGTCGTGGAACACGGGGACGTCGCACAGCTCCTTCAGGCGGTCCTCGACCTCAAAGCACTGCGGGGCGGCGATGTCCTCAAGGTTGATGCCGCCAAAGCTCTTGCTGATGAGTTGCACGGTGCGCACCAGCTCGTCCGTGTCGTGCGTGTCAACGCAGATGGGGAAGGCGTCCACGTCGCCAAACTCCTTGAAGAGCAGGCACTTGCCCTCCATCACGGGCATGCCGGCCGCGGCGCCGATGTCGCCCAGGCCCAGGACGGCCGTGCTGTTGGTGATGACGGCCACCAGGTGCGAGCGACGCGTCAGCTCCCAGGACTTGCTGTAGTCTGCCTGTATCTGCCGGCACGGCTCCGCGACGCCGGGCGTGTACAGGAGCGCGAGGTCCTCGTTCGTCTCGGCCTTTGCGCGAGAAACGACCTCGATCTTGCCCTGCAGCTCCTCGTGGAGCCTCAGGCTCTTTGCGCTTGTCTCGTCCATCCTCTAGACCATCTCCTCCGGTTTGAAAACCTCGTCGAACTTCTCTTCCGTCAGATACCCAAGGGAGACGCACGCCTCGCGGAGGCTCGTTCCCTCGTCAAACGCCTTGTGTGCCACCTTCGCCGCGCGCTCGTAGCCAATGTAGGGGTTCAGGCACGTCACCAGCATGAGCGAGTTGTGCAGGTTGTGGGCCATGCGCTCGCGGTTTGCCGTGATGCCCGCGGCGCAGCGCTCGTCAAACGAGCGGATCGCGTCGGCCAGCAGCCGCACGCTCTGCAGGTAGTTGTATGCGATGACCGGCATGAACACGTTGAGCTCGAAGTTGCCCTGGCTCGCGGCGAAGCCTATGGCCGCGTCGTTTCCCATCACCTGCACGGCCACCATGGTGACGGCCTCGCACTGCGTGGGGTTCACCTTGCCGGGCATGATGGAGCTGCCCGGCTCGTTTGCGGGAATGGTTATCTCGCCCAGGCCCAGGCGCGGCCCGCTTGCCAGCCAGCGCACGTCGTTCGCGATCTTCATCATGTTCGCGGCAAGCGCCTTTATGGCGCCGTGCGAGAAGACCATGGCGTCCTTGCTGGTGAGCGCATGGAACTTGTTGGCCTCGGTCTTGAAGTCCTCGCCGGTGAGCGCGCTGACGTGCTCTGCCACCAGCACGTCAAAGCCGGCGGGGGCGTTCAGCCCCGTGCCGACGGCCGTGCCGCCCAGCGCCAGGCGCCTCAGCATCGGAAGGCTTGCCTCGAGCTGCTCGCGCGATGCCTCGAGCATGCCGCGCCAGCCAGAGATTTCCTGGCTGAAGGCTATGGGCACCGCGTCCTGTAGGTGGGTGCGGCCGCTCTTCACGACGCCGGCGTTCTCGCGCTCAAGCCGCTCGAACGTGGCGGCAAGCTGGTCGATCGCGGGCAGGAGCTCGCGTTTGACGGCGAGCACGGCCGCGATGTGCATGGCCGTGGGGAAGGTGTCGTTCGAGGACTGCGAGCGGTTGACCGAGTCGTTGGGGTGCACGGGCCTCTCGAGCGCGACGCCCTCCGCCGCGGCGATCTGGTTCGCGCGGTTTGCGAGGACCTCGTTCACGTTCATGTTCGACTGCGTGCCGGAGCCCGTCTGCCACACCTTGAGAGGGAACTGGTCGTCGTGCCCACCGGAAAGAACCTCGTCCGCCGCGCGCTCGATGAGGCCTGCGGCCTTGGGGTCAAGCACGCCAAGCTGGGCGTTTGCCTGCGCGGCCGCCTTCTTGAGGATGGCGAACGCGCGCACGATGCCTTGGGGCATGGTCTCCGTCCCGATGGGGAAGTTCTGGTAGGAGCGCTGCGTCTGCGCGCCCCACAGCGCCGCGGCGGGAACCCTGACCAGGCCCATGGAGTCGTGCTCCATGCGATAGCCGTCCGACTGGCCCGCGTTCTGGTTTGTGCATGTGGAGCCGTCTGCCATGTGCACCTCCGACTTGCGTCTGCCTTGCGCCCGGTTGCGCGCGACCCCTGCGGGAGCGCGGCCCCATCATGGAGCGCGACCACCATTCTACTTTCTCGCCCGCACGCCCGCGCCGCCGTAGCGAAGATTTTATGCAGCGATTCGCCCCGACCCGCGAAAACTATGCCCGCGCCGCGCCCCACGTGGCGCCGCCAAGCTGGGGCGCCGCGTTCTTCTCGCCTGCGGAATATGCATTTTGGAATGCATGAAACAAGCAAAGTATTTGAGAAGAACTGATAAAAGCACCGCATCTTGCATTCCAATATGCCAACTTGTGGTAAGAATATTAGCAGCAGAGAAACGCGACCCACGCGGGGTGGGCCCGCGGGCGTAAGGAGGCGTCATGGGCAAGAGGTTTGTGGTCGAGGACTCGTTCTGGCAGGTGTTCCCCGACGTGGAGATCGGCGTGCTGTGCGTGGATGGTATCAAGCCGACCGACCAGATCGGCGAGGAGGAGGCCAAGGCCGCGGCCAAGTTCCTGGACCGCGCGAACGCGAGCGCGGAAGAGTGGCTGACGAGCTCCACCATCAGCCAGAACGAGGTCGTCGCCGTGTGGCGCGACGCGTACCGAAAGTTCAAGACGAAGAAGGGCGCGCGCTGCTCCGTCGAGAACCTGCTGAAGCGCGTCCTGAAGGACAACCCCGTGGGCCACATCGTCCCGAGCGTCGACGTGAGCAACGCGATATCGCTCAAGTACGCCCTGCCCATCGGCGCGGAGAACATCGATGCCATCGAGGGCACGTTCCGCCTTGCCATGACGGACGGCGGCGACTACTTCCTGCCCATCGGCGAGGATCAGAGCGACCCCACGCTGCCCGGAGAGATCGCCTACCTGGACGACGCCGGCGCGGTGTGCCGCTGCTGGAACTGGCGCGACGGCCAGCGCACGGAGGTCTCGGACGCGACGCCGCACTGCATGTTCATCATGGAGAACGTGATGCCCGAGCGCTCGGCGGACCTCCACGCGGCCATCGACGAGCTGGCCGAGAAGTGCGAGCAGCTTCTGGGCGCGACGGTCACGAACAAGGATTTCGTCACGCGCGAGCACCCGGAGACCGAGCTGGTGTAGGCGCCACGGGAGGGCGGCGCCGTCGCGATCTGCCGGCGCCGCCAGCCGCATCCGCTACGCCAGCCCCGCGAAGTCGCAACAGCGCTCGATGGCGGCAGCCACGGTCTCCATCCCGCGCGCGTCCGCCGCGTCAAACCTCCCCACTAGCGGGGAGTCCACATCCAGCACGCCCACGATGCGCCCGCCCGCGTGGATCGGCACCACCACCTCGGAGCTCGAGGCGCTGTCGCACGCGATGTGCCCGGCAAACTCGTGCACGTCGCGCACCAGCTGCGTCGAGTCCGTCGCCACGGCCGTCCCGCACACGCCGCGCCCCACGGAGATGCGCACGCACGCGACCTTGCCCTGGAACGGCCCCAGCACCAGCTCGCGCCTGCCGTCCGCTGCGTCCGTGCCGTCCGCAGCAGACGTTCCGGCGGGGCGCATCAGATAGAAACCAGCCCAGTTCAGGTCTTCCACGCCGTCCATCACCAGCGCGGACGCGTTCGCCAATAGCGGCACCCAATGCGCGTCCTCCGCAGCCAGCGCCTCGATCTGCGCCGCGATCAGCCCAAAGTCCGCAAGCCCCTTCGCCATGTCCGCCTCCAGGTCGCAATGTCGCCCGTCCAAACCACACCAGCGTAGCAAGGAGCCGCCCACTTCGCGCGGCACGCGCACCCGTTTTGCGATATGGTTACGTGGTTGGACAGCATGCGCGCCAGGGTCCCAGAGCAGGCCCGCGGCAGGGCCGCGCCGGGCGAGAAGAGCCTGGCCCCCGCCAGAAGGCGCGCCCTTGAACCAAAGGGGGATCCCGCAGATGGACCGCACCAGGATTGCGCAGCTCTATGCGCACATGGACGAGTTTGGGGACAAGACGGTCACCGTGGCCGGCTGGGTCCGCTCGATCCGCAACATGAAGAACTTCGGCTTCGTCGTGCTGAACGACGGCAGCTGCTTCAAGGACCTGCAGGTCGTCATGAACCGAGAGAAGCTCGCCAACTACGAGGAGGTCGCGGCCCTCACCGTCGGCTCCGCCCTCATCATCATCGGCGAGCTTGCGCTCACGCCGGACCGCCCGCAGCCGTTCGAGCTGCAGGCCAAGACCATCGTGGTCGAGGGCGCGGCGCAGCCTGACTACCCCATGCAGAAGAAGCGCCAGACCCGCGAGTTCCTGCGCACCCAGCAGCACCTGCGCAGCCGCACCAACCTGTTCCGCGCGGTGTTCCGCGTGCGCAGCGTCGCGGCGTTCGCCATCCACCGCTTCTTCCAGGAGCGCGGCTTCGTCTACGTCAACACGCCCATCATCACCGCGTCCGACGCCGAGGGTGCCGGAGAGATGTTCCGCGTCACCACGATCGACCCGGCCAACCCGCCGCTCACCCAGGACGGCAAGGTCGACTACAGCCAGGACTTCTTCGGCAAGCAGACCAACCTCACCGTCTCCGGCCAGCTCCAGGCGGAGAACTTCGCCATGAGCTTCGGCGACGTCTACACGTTCGGTCCCACGTTCCGCGCGGAGAACTCCAACACCCGTCGTCACGCGGCGGAGTTCTGGATGGTCGAGCCCGAGATGGCGTTCTGCGACCTCGAGGGCGAGATGGACGTGTCCGAGCAGATGTTGAAGTACGTCATCAACTACGTGATGGAGCACTGCCCTGATGAGCTCGACATGTTCAACAAGTTCGTGGACAAGGGCCTGAAGGAGCGCCTGCAGCACGTCGCCACCAGCGACTTCGCGCGCGTCTCCTACACGGACGCCGTCAAGATCCTGACGGACGCCCAGGCGGCCGGCCACAAGTTCGAGTACCCGGTCAAGTGGGGCATCGACCTCCAGACCGAGCACGAGCGCTACCTCACGGAGCAGCACTTCAAGAAGCCGACGTTCGTCACGAACTACCCCAAGGACATCAAGGCGTTCTACATGCGCCAGAACGACGACGGCAAGACGGTCGCCGCCGCGGACTGCCTCGTCCCCGGCATCGGAGAGATCATCGGCGGCTCCCAGCGCGAGGAGCGCCTCGACGTTCTCGAGCGCCGCATCGAGGAACTCGGCATGGACAAGGACCAGTACAAGTACTACTTGGACCTCCGCAGCTACGGTACCTGCCACCACGCCGGCTTCGGCCTGGGCTTCGAGCGCCTCGTCATGTACCTCACGGGCGTCGACAACATCCGCGACGTCCTCCCGCACCCCCGCACCGTCGGCAACGCGGACTTCTAGTTCCACCCACGCGCGAAGCGTCATCCCAAGGGCGTCCCGTCAACTCGGCGGGACGTCCTTCTTTTCATCTGGCAACGGGGAATTGTAATTGCTACCTACGTTAGCCCATTGACCGAATGCATGGCTAGCATTACGCTACAACACCAATCAGGCTAAATTGAAGCACCTTGCTTCGGTGTGGCCAGCTGATTGCTTTCGTCTGCGTTGGGAGAGAGGAACATATGGTAAAACTCGTGATGGCCGATCTGGACGATACTCTGATTCCCTTCGGTGCGGATTATGCCAGCGCGAGAGCCATTAGCGCCATTCATTCCCTCTTGGATGCGGGCATACATTTTGGTCCGGTCACGGGTCGTGTTCCCGCTACCATGGAATGGATGTTCCAGGGCGACGTGGCGTGCTATCAGACTGGGGCGTTCGCAAACGGACAGATTGTCACCGTCGATGGCAAGACGATTCAGCGTGTCAAGATTAGCGGAGAAGAGCTACGTAAGGTTGCGGTCTCCCTGGACAATATGGACGTTGACGCATGGCTTGCCGTGTACAACCCCGAAGACCTGAAAGACGTAAACCTTGTCACTCGCTTTCCGGAGTGCGTGAAAGCTAACCCGCCGGAAACGTGGGGCAAAAGCGTGTTTGGAATTGTGTCGGACGTGCAGGACCGGGAATACCTCAAAGCGAATATCCAGTGCTCGTGCTCGCGTGACCAGATGATTCTGATACGTGATAGGTTGCGCGAGCTGGTGCCTGAGCTCAGCTTTGTAATGCCGAGCATGACTGCTAAGGTCGTGGACGTGAATGCGGGGGAGTGGGACAAGGGCGACAGCGTCCGTTTGATTGCCAATTACCTTGGAATTTCGCTGGAAGAGGTCGTTGTCTTCGGCGACTCCGAGAATGACCTTCCCATGATTGAGACAGTACCAAATTCCGTGGCGGTTGCAAACGCGGATAGCGATGTGAGCAGCGCGGCACGTTGGCATATCGCCAGCGCAAAGGACGATGCGGTCGCAACGGCTATGTTGGACATCGCTCGGACATCAAAAGAAGGTACGGAACCTTCCTTCTTCCAGTAGTTGGTGTACCAAGTCATCCGCTTATCGCTGTTGAGGTCACAAAGACCGTCTAAAAGAGCAATAGGCTCATCCATGGTGGTCTGGGTGTAAAGACACCTCGGCTTTGCTACGCTTCCCATTGTAAAGCGTGACGAGGTGGCTCTATTGGAGTTCGGGGTTAGATGAATCAGAGAACAGTCCACATAGTCCAGAAGCTATCGCATACGTCGGATCGATGCAGCCTTTCGAGTTTGGCTGACGCATTCGGGGTATCTGAGCGAACCATACGCAATGACATTAAATCGCTCAACAAGTTCCTGTCCCAGGAGGGGGTAGGGAACATCACCTTTGGTTCAAAAGGTGTGATAGTGCTGCCTGCTGGCTTTTCACGCGCCGAGGAACTGCTTCCTGTTGAGGACACCTTTGCGTACAAGATGTCCAGTGAAGAACGGAAGCAGCTTGGTGCGGCTCTCCTTGTTGGCGCCAAGGGTTATTACACGTTGGGAGAGATTGCTGAGAAATTCTCGGTGAGCCGTGCCACCATCCTCAACGATTTGGATGGCATTAAAGAGCGTATCCAAGAGGCTGGCTTGGAGGTCGAGTCAAAGCCAAGCCGTGGGATTCGCGTCAAAGGCGCTGAAAGTGTAAAGCGTAGCTACTTGCTAGATTTTGCCAGCAAAAAGGCTCCCATCGTCGACCAATGGCTGGCTCTTTCCGATAACGCCGAAATCCGACTTGACACGGTTACGGTGAAGAAAGTTCTAAATGAGCAGTGCCATGCGTTTGGCATCACCATGATGGATGCCCCATTTCAGCTCGCTACAAAACACTTGTGCATTTGCGTCACGCGCAATCGAAATGGTTTTCGCTTGGAGAACTTCGGAGGATCCTACCACGGCATTGATGCGTCGGGGGGGGGTGTCAGTGATTTTGAGAACAAGGTAATCGACCTTGTCGAACAGTATTGTTCGGTCGAAATGGGAGAGAACGAAAAGCTCTTTTTTGCGGCCTTGAGCCAATCGCTCAGACTTCAAGGCGGCGCACAATTCAGCATGTATGACATGCAAATACAGAAGCTCTCCCGCGTCTTTATCCGCGACATGTCGAATGCAGTAGGCATTGACATGAACGGAGACTATGACTTATTCGAATACCTTTCGAACCACCTCGAATCGATGTTCACAACTGGTCCCTCTCATTTTCCCGATGTGCCAGCGCTTGCTGAAGTCGTTAATGACCAGCCAGAGATTCTTGAAGCGGTGAAAGAAAACCTCGAACCGCTCGAGAGATTTGCCGGCAGGCAAATATCGTCAGTTGAGATTACCTATATTGCACTTCATATTTGTGCTGCGCTCGAACGCCGAAAGAATAGGGGTGTGAGACCTAGGGTCATTGTCGTTTGCGACGGAGGCATCGGTACTTCTCAGCTACTAGCCGAAGAGCTCCGAGGACACTTTGAGATAAAGCTAGTCAAGGTAATGCCGGCACATGACGTGCCTTATATCGATTCCTATCGTGCAGACTTGGTTATATCGACTGTCCCATTAAACAATTGCCCGGTAGACCATATCGTGATTAAGCTTCCGCTGCGTGATAGGGAGTATCGGCTTATCCATGAGAAGCTTGCATCCATCGAATCGAGCGTGAGAATGTCAGCCTCTAGTGTTGACGAGCTTAGCTCGCAAGGATTGCTTGAAAAGATTGAACCCGTAATCGAGAAATACGGTGGTGCAGAGAGTGGGTTGCTTAACGAAATAAGAATCGAAGTTCGACGTTACTTTCGCGAGGCTCAGCACGTTGAGGATCAGTTGGTCTCCCCATATCTTCATCAGCTGCTACCCGCAAGCCATATTGAACTCAATGTTGACTGCTCCGACTGGCGTGACGCAATTCGTAAGTCAGCCCAGCTGCTGCTGGATATGGGATACATCGAAAGTCGTTACGTGAATGCGCTGATTGGGGGAGTCGAGAAATACGGTCCCTATATCGTTCTCGCCCCGGGTTTTGCAATACCGCACTCTGCACCAGAGAATGGCACGGTGAAAATGGGAATGAGTCTCATACGGCTGAGCAAGCCGGTATGTTTCGGCAGCGAGGAGAATGACCCAATTGAGTTCATCTGTACGCTTAGCGCCGTTGACAGAAAGATGCACCTGAAGGCTTTCGCAAACCTGCTTGATATGATTACTGCGCAGGGTAGCCCGTTCTTGCGTGAACTCCGTGGAGCGAATACTCCTGCGGAGGCGGCTGCTATTATCGAACGCAATGAATACATGCTGATTCGACAATAGTTTTCCGTTTATACCAAGTGGGAAGAGGGCACCGGGGACTTGCGTCCCTGGTGCCTTTTCTTCGTCGAGATAACGCTTGCCGGGTAATCGTTACCGCTCATTCATATATTGGGCTTCAACAAGATGTGAAAAGGAATTAACCAGGCTATTTCAGCTCAACTCCGTGTGAAAGACCTTCATCTTGTGTGGCTTTTTTGAGGTCGATATCGTCATTTTTGACAAGAAAAGAAGCGGCCGAAAGCCAAAAGGTGAATGAGGGGTGAAGAGCACCATGCTGGGCAAAGAAATCATCATGCGCGAGCTTACGGCAATCGATCTAGATGTCGACAACTACGAGCAGGTATTTGAAATTATGGGGGCACGGTTCCTCGAGAAGGGCTATGTCAACGAAGAGTACCTTCCGACAATTAAGGAACGAGAGGCGCAGTATCCCACCGCGTTGCCGGTGGAGCCGTATCCAATCGCCATTCCCCATACCATGGCCACTGCGATTATCAAGCCATTTATTGCCCCCGTGCGTCTTAAGAATACTGTCGAGTGGGGCGACATGTCCGATCCTGACAATAAGTTCAATGTGAAGCTCGTCTGCATGCTTGGATTCAAGGATCCTGGTGAGCATATCGAACTGCTTCAGATTCTTATGTATAACTTCCAGAAGCCAGAATGGGTCAACCCGCTCTTCGAGGCAAAGACGGAGGACGAGTTTTACGACGCGTTCGTAAAAATGGAGTGGACTCACGACTAGAGGTCTGCGCGTTATTTGCTAATCGGGCTGTTGGGGCCCGGATAGAAAGGGAGGAATCATCATGGCAGTCAAGGTTATCGTTGCGTGTGGCAGTGGCGTTGCGACGTCTCAGACCGTTGCTTCGAAGGTCAACCGCCTTCTTGCGGCCGACAAGATCGATGCAAAGGTCGAGGCGGTGGACCTCAAGTCCGTTGATCGCTACCTCAAGGACGCGGCGGCGTATATCACCATCGTTCGCGACAAGAAGACCTACGATCTTCCCGTTATCGACGGCATTGCTTTCCTGACGGGTGTTGGTCAGAAGCAGCAGTACGAGAAGCTCGTCAAGGCCATCAAGGAGTACAAGGGCTAGAGCCTTCACCTGGCGATATGTCGTAGCCGCCTTATACGACCGTTGCATAGAGAAGTCGACAGAGATTGAAACAAAAGGAGAGTGAGACGTATGGACTTTGCAGCCGCTAGTGCTTGGATTAACGGCTTCCTGAGCTCCGTTGGCGCCGCAGTTTTCGTGCCCATCATCATGATTATCATGGGTCTTATCGTAAGGATGAAGCCGAAGGATGCCATTTCTTCCGGTATCCTGCTCGGCGTTGCCTTCACCGGCATGTCTATGCTCATCAGCTACATGGGCAACATCATCTCGCCTGTTGGCGAGGCAATGCTGAAGCACATCGGCATCAACCTGCCCATTCTCGACGGTGGCTGGACTACGATGGCGGCAATCGCCTGGTCCTGGCCCTACGCAATCCTCATGTTCCCCCTGATGATCGTGATTAACATCATCATGCTCATCGCGAACAAGACGGATACCTTCAACGCCGACCTCTGGAACGTCTGGGGAAAGATTTTCACTGCCGTGGGCGTCGTTGGTCTCACTGGCAACGTCGTTCTTGCGTTCGTTATTGCGGCAATCCAGATTGTCTTCGAGCTGAAGACCGCTGACCTCTTCGCTGACGAGATTAACGAGCTCACTGGCATTCCTGGTGTAACCTGCACGCACAAGATGGTGTTCCTTGCTGCGATCTACTATCCCATCGATAAACTGCTGCGTAAGATTCCCGCACTCAACCACAAGGCTGACGCGGAGGCGCTGCACGAGAAGGTCGGCATCTTTGCCGAGAACCATGTCCTGGGCTTCATTCTCGGCTGCCTCTTCGGCCTCCTTGGCCAGTACGATCTTGGAAAGCTCCTCACCCTTGGCGTTCAGTGCGCTATGTGCCTCACTCTCTTCCCTGTTATCTCTAAGTACTTCATGGAGGCACTGTCCCCCATCTCCGAGGCGGTTTCGGATTACATGCACGGCAAGTTCGAGGGTCGCAAGCTCGTTGTTGGTCTCGACTGGCCGTTCCTCGGCGGCTCTAACGAGATCTGGCTGACCGTTATCTGGGGTATCCCCGTTACCGTTGTCTTTGCGTTCCTGCTTCCGCAGAACCAGATCCTTCCCTTTGCGGGCATCGTTAACATTGCGCTTGCAGTTCCCGCTTACCTCGTGACCAAGGGTAACCTGCCCCGCATGATTATCCTCGCCACCATCGGTGTGCCTATCTTCCTGCTCGTTGGCACCGCTTTCGCACCCTTCATCTCCCACCTTGCCACTTCTACCGGCGCAGTTGCCGCCAAGGCCCTTGGCTCTGCCGGCCTCATCTCCAACTCCTCTATCGACGGACCCTGGTTCACCTATGCGTTCTCGCAGTTCCTCGATATTGCGAATGGCAACCCGCTGCCGCTCGGCATGCTGATTGTCTGGCTCGCGGGCTACGGTCTGATGTATCACGACCTGAGCAAGGAGCAGAAGGCTCGCAAGGCGGCCGCTTCTGCGGAGGCTGTCGAGGAGTAACTGGCACCTGGCTTAGATAGCTTTCGCAGGTGTTCGATAGCCATCGAAGCCGACAGGTGACAAGGCGCGCCTGTCGGCTTCTTTAAAAACCTCTTAGAAAGGAATCTAAAATGCTCGAGGATCTCAAGCTTAAAGTCATGAACGTCGCAAAGCAGGCACAGCGTGAGGGAATGTGCAAGCACAAGTCTGGCAATTTCTCCGCTCGTGATGAGGAGACTGGTCTTGTTGTCATCACTCCGACGAGCGTTGACCGCGAGGACCTGGTTGTGCCGGACATGATCGTCATGGATCTTGACGCGAACGTCATCGAGAATCAGACTGGCCTTCGTCCCACCTCCGAGTCTCTGATGCACCTCAAGATTTACCAGACTCGACCGGATGTCAAGGCAATTGCGCACACTCACTCGCAGTTTGCGACTACCTTCGCAATTCTCGAGAAGCCGATTCCCGCTGTCGTATATGAGGTCGCAAACCTGAACTGCTCGAAGGCGCGCATTCCTGTCGCCCCTTACGGCCGGCCTGGTACGCCCGCTCTTGCTGAGTCTGTGGTTGAGCCCGTGAAGGAGGCAGATGTGTTCCTGCTTCAGGGTCATGGCTCCGTTGCGGTAGATGAAGACAACATCGACGAGGCTTACCTGAAGGTCTGCTACATCGAAGAGCTTGCGGAGCTCTACTACCACGCGCTGACAGCCAACGGTGGTCAGGAGCCCAAGTCCTTCCCCGCAGAGGAGCTTCAGAAGTGGGAGTACCCGAAGGAGATCAAGTTCCCTAACGCTAATTAGAGCCTCCTTCCGAGCGGCTTGCGTCTCGCATATGGGACGTAAGTCGCTTCATGTACTGCGTGAATAGCGGCCGTAATAGATTGAAGCGAGTCCATGAGCAAGAGGAATAAGAAGAAGAGACCCGTTAAAGGCGGCAACGCCTCGAAGCGTCGTAATCAGGAGAGCTTCCGGCTTCCGAAGGTGAGCGAAAGGAAGAACCCTGATCCCATAGCACCACGAGACTATGTGATTACGGTCATAGAGCTCGTATTGTTCTGCGCAATCTGGCTAATCGCTGTCCGTCAGCTTTTCTTGATGAAGACCGTCCTCGCGACGTTCTTGATAGGTGTGCTGTACTTTGCCGGGGCGTTCTCCATGTATATCGTCCGAGCGGCGCTGGAAACACGTCGTCGCTATGGAAAGACGGATAGAAAGACAATGCTCTATTACAACCAGATGATCAAGGGCGATCAGAAATGGTCGCTGTATATCGGAATGTCCTTCTTTGCAGTGTTCCTCGTGATGCGCTGGCTGATTCCCTCGCCTAACTTCAACATGGTCGGAATCGATATCGCTACGGCTTTTTATCTTGGCTATATCTGGACAGCAAAGTACAAGGGTGAAGAATCACTGCCCTTCGAATACATGGAAACGGTTTTTCTCCTGCTGACAGTGGTGAGTAATTACATCGTTTATTTCCTGGGCTGAGAGGATTTCTGAAATGAAGAAGATTATCAACGCTCCTGAGGCGTATGTCGACGAGATGCTGAAAGGCATATACTCTTCGACCGACATGGTCAAGTATGTTGCCGATGACCTGCACTGCTATTGCATAGCAAACAAGAAGCCCGGTAAGGTCGCAATCATTACTGGCGGCGGCACTGGTCATCTGCCTCTGTTCCTCGGGTATGTTGGCGAGGGTCTCATCGATGGCTGCGGTGTGGGTGGCGTGTTCCAGTCGCCGTCCGCAGAGGAAATATATAACATTGCCACCGAAGTCGAAGCGGGCGCTGGCGTTCTGTTCCTCTACGGGAACTATACCGGCGACATTATGAACTTTGATATGGCAACGGAAATGCTCGAGATGGATGACATTGAGGCAAAGTCCATTGTCGGGGCTGATGATGTGCTCTCAAACAAGAACGTAGAGGCTCGTCGTGGCGTTGCTGGCATCTTCTTCATGTACAAGGCCGCTGGTGCGAAGGCGGATCAAATGGGTACTCTCGATGAGGTGCTTGCGGCTGCAAAGAAGGCTGGCGACAACGTCCGAACCGTAGGGTTCGCTCTCACTCCGTGCATCGTTCCTGAAGTGGGGCACGCAAACTTCGAGCTGGGTGAGGACGAGATGGCATTCGGCATGGGTATCCATGGCGAGCCGGGCGTCTGGAATGGGCCAATTAAGACGGCAGATGAACTTGCGGAAGAATCCGTTAACGAAATTCTTGCCGACATGCCATTGGCTGAGGGAGACGAGGTTGCCCTTCTCATCAACGGCCTTGGTGGGACCTCCCTCGAGGAGCTCTATATCCTGAATAATTCGGTGAGGAAGCAGCTCGAGGCCAAGGGAATAAAGGTCTATCGTTCTTGGACTGGCGAGTACGCAACCTCGATGGAAATGATGGGTGCGTCCATTTCGATCTGCAAGGTTGATGATGAGCTGAAGGGGTACTTCGATTATCCAATCAACACCCCCTTCCTCTGCCAGAAGTAATTGAAGTCGAGCATTCGTGTATCGACTTGATAGGAGGTCGCAATCAATGGATAAGCTCAAGATCGAGGATGTTCCCGAGGCATTTGAATATGTGGGACAGCTCTTTGCCGAGAAAAAGGATGAGCTTTGTGAGATGGACGCCGCCATGGGCGATGGTGACCTAGGACTCACCATGAGCAAGGGATATGGTGCCCTCCCTGGTTTCCTTCGCGACTTGACTGGCGAGGGTGACATCGGAAAGATGATGTTCAAGGGCGCCATGAAGATGCAGAATACGGTGCCCTCCACGATGGGAACCCTGATGTCTTCGGGTGTCATGGAGGCCGGCAAGGCCTTCAAGGGTAAGACGGAATTGATGCCGGCTGATATGGCGACCTATGTCGTTAAGTTTGCCGAGGGCATCAAGAAACGTGGTAAGTGCGAGCTTGGCGACCGTACCATTCTGGATTCCGTGGACGCCGGGGCAAAGAAGGCAACGGCACTTGTGGAATCTAATCCAGACGCCTCCTTCTTGGATGTCATGAGCGCAGCTGTCGAAGGCGCGGAGGAGGGCTGCGAGGCAACGAAGGACATGCTTCCTAAGTTTGGCAAGGCAGCCGTTCACTCTGCAAAGGCGAAGGGCGTCATTGACCAAGGCGCTCTTGCTGGAAAATACATGCTTGAAGGTTTGCGCAACTACTTTGCCGACCAGCAGTAAATCCCCTTTTAGTGGCAAGAAGGTCATACTTTCTTGCCGCTTTTAATTCGAAGAATGAAAGGTGAATCACATGCTTTTCAACGATCCCAAGACGTTCCGCGAGGACATGCTCAAAGGCTATGTCGCCGCGTACCCTGATTATGTCGTTGAGGTTCCTGGCGGAGTAGCACGAGCGACGAAGATGCCTGAAGGCAAGATCACCGTGATCAACGGAGGCGGATCCGGACACTATCCCGCGTTCTGCGGAATCATCGGCGACGGGTTCATGGATGCGACCGTTGTGGGCAACGTCTTTACCTCACCGTCTACGGAGGACGTGCTCGGTGTTGCGCATTCCGTCGACAACGGGAACGGCATCTTTATCGTTGGCGGCAATTATGCGGGCGACAAGATGAACTTCAACATGGCACGTGACCGTCTTATAGAGGAGGGCGTCGACTGCCGTACCTTCTACATCACCGACGACGTTGCCGCCGCAAAGCCGGAGGAGAAGGAGAAGCGCCGCGGTAACGTTGGCACCTTCATGGTGTTCAAGGCAGCTGGCGCAGCCGCGGCCGCCGGCGTCTCGTTCGACGAGCTCGTCAGGATTACCGAGAAGGCCAACGAGCGCACTCGCACCATGTCCATGGGCTTCCGTGGCTGCACGCTTCCTGGAGAGGCGGCGCCACTTTTCCACGTGCCGGAAGGAAAGATGGAAGTTGGTCAGGGCATACACGGAGAGCCTGGCGTGGGGGAGGACGACCTCAAGTCGGCCTCCGAGGTCGGGAAGATCCTCGTCGACCGAGTACTTGCCGAGGCTCCCGCCGATGACTCGAAGCGCATAGCCGTTATTCTCGACGGACTTGGCTCGACTAAGTACGAGGAGCTCTTCGTGGTGTGGGGCACTGTCAGGGAGCTTCTTGAGGAGAAGGGCTATACGCTGGTAGAGCCCCTTGTGGGCGAGTATGTCACCTCGCTTGACATGGAAGGCATCGCGCTTGCAGTCGAGTATTTGGACGACGAGCTCGAGGGCTACTGGAGCGCTCCCTGCGACACGGCTTCCTTCCGTAAGGGAGAGAGCTCTATGGCCGCTGGCGAGCGTAAGGTGTATGCGGACGTCTCCGAGGCTGCAGAGACTTTCGAGCTTGGCTCCGCAGCTTCTGACGCGGCTGCGGATTACATCGTGGACGCGTTCGAGCGCATGCGCGAGGCCATTGCTGATGCCGAGGAGGAGCTGGCCAAGATTGACGGAGTTGCAGGTGACGGCGATCACGGTCGTGGCATGGTGAAGGGATCCACTTTCGCAGCGGAGGCCGCAAAGGCTGCTCGTGAGAAGGGTGCCGCCGCTGGATCCGTTCTGCGGGAGGCCGGAAGAGCTTGGGCTGCAAAGGCAGGCGGAACCTCTGGCGTGCTGTGGGGATCTGCGCTCGAGGCCGCTGGCGCCGTCGTCGGCGACCATGCGGATGCCTACGATGCCGATATCGCCGCAAAGGCTGTGAAGGCTGCTTATGAGAAGATGCTGTCCCTTGGTGGGGCGCACCGTGGCGACAAGACCATGCTCGATGCGCTGATTCCCTTTGGCGAGGCGTTGGAGGAGCAGGCGGCAGCGGGCAAGTCGCTCAAGGAGGCATGGGCCAATGCTGCCGAGGTTGCCAAGAAGGCTGCCGAGGACACTGCGAACATGGTTCCGAAGGTGGGGCGCGCCCGCCCTGCAGCGGAGAGAAGCCTTGGCACGCCCGATGCAGGTGCAATCTCGATGGCGCTCTGCATCCGCACCGTGCTGCCGAAGGAGTAGCGCGGAGCCAGGGAGACCGTAGCTAGAACAGTGGTCAGAGGCAGATGAGAAGAGCGGGGGCACCGGTGAGGCGCCTCCGCTCTTATATACGCCGTTTTCCTGCTAGAACTTGGTCTCGACGGGAGTGGAGTAGGTGATTTGGAACGACCCGTCCTTCTCGTACAAGACGGTGTACCCGCAATTTGCCTGCTTGACACTCCAGAAATCCTCGAGGGGAATGTCGAGCAAGCGTCCCATGATTGCGCAGTTTATGCCGCCGTGTCCTGCGACAAGGATGCCGTCGCGTTGCCTGGACTCGGGAATGAGAACGTTGTCGATAAAGTCCTGGGCGCGCGCGTACACGTCGTCAAACGTCTCGGCGCCGATGGGAGCGTGAAAGCGCTCCGGGTGGCTTTCGTAGTTGTAGGCCTCGTTTGTCCAACGGAACCACGGCCAATGCCTGTAGCTGTGGCTCTCGAGGAGGCCGTAGCCGTGCTCGACCAGCCTAAGGTCTTTGTGTATGGGGACGTCGCGATCTTTGAGCGCGAGCCTTGCCGTCATATATGCGCGGTCGAGCGGACTTGAGTAGCAGACGTCGAAGTGGTAATCCTTAAGGCTTTCTGACAGCTGTTTTGCCTGCTGAACGCCCGTCTGGTTGAGGGGAATGTTGACCTGGCCCTGCATCTTCTTCTTTACGTTCCAGTAGGTAAGACCATGGCGTATCAGCACTACTCTGCAGCCCATCAGGCCTCCAAATGCAGTCGAGGTTGTTGGTTGTCGTAATGGAGCCGAGGCATATTGTCCCGTCTACATGATGCACTTCAATAGTCGCACGATGTGCGCGGGCGTTGATAGTCCAACATCTTTCGAGATTTGTGAAAGCGACCGCCGCGAGCTTTGGGCGTGTGCCCTCTGCCATCCTGCGGAGGCGCGCAGCGCGCCCGCGGGCGCATATGGTGTAGCCTGTCTGTAGCTCAGGTTGCCGCAAGATGCCGGACGGCTGCGATTGCGAGGCCCCATGATCGAGTACTACAAGACGTCGCACGAGGTTGCCGCGGACGGCACGAAGGTGCCGTTCACGGGCAGGGTCGACGCTCCCGTGCGGGGGTGCTGGATCAGCGTGGTGGCGCCCACGCAGGAGGAGCGCCGCTGGATGCTGGAAGAGCTGCACGTGAACCCGGAGTTCGTGACGTCCGCGCTCGACGACGAGGAAACGTCGCGCGTGGACCTGGACGCAGAGACCGGGCAGGCGCTCGTGATCGTGGACTGCCCGTTTGTGGAGGACGAGCGCGAGGCCGTGGACCCCTCCATCGTGCAGTACGACACGCATCCGCTCTCCGTGCTGTTTCTGCCGGAGCAGGACGCCATCATGACCGTGAGCCTCAAGCCCAACGCGACGGTGGACGCGGTGGCCGGCGGGCGCATCGCGGGCGTCAACACGGCGCAGCGCACGCGCCTGCTGCTGCAGATGCTGCTGTTCATATCGCGGCGCTACCAGGCGGACCTGCGCTCCATCAACCGGCAGTTCCGCGAGAACGAGCGCAAGCTCCGCCGCTCCATGCGCAATGCGGACCTCATCAAGATGCTCGGCTTCGAGAAGTCGCTCGTGTACTTCTCCACCTCGCTCAAGGCGCTGGACGCCACGGTCAGGCGCATTGGCTACGGGCGCACCGTGCGGCTGTACGAGGACGATCGCGACCTGTTGGATGACGTCTCAATCGAGATCAGGCAGGCGATCGAGATGTGCGGCATCTACACGGAGGTCTTCAACGAGACGATGGACACGTTTGGCTCGCTCATCAACAACAACCTCAACCTCACGATGCGCACGCTCGCCATCATCACGCTGGTGCTCTCGATGCCGACGATGGTCTTCTCGTTCTACGGCATGAACACCGCGCTGCCGCTGGACGAGGCATGGGTGTTCCCGCTGGTGCTCTCCATCGTGCTTTCCGTGGTTGCCGCGGTCTGGATCATGCGCAGCCGCCTGATAAAGTAGCGCCGAAGCCGTGGTAGCGCGGACGCCGTCCGCGCCGCACAGGGATTGGAGTCTCATGGCAAGCAAGGGTAAAGACTCGCATGCCGCGCCGCGCCCCGGCATAAGCCGTCGCGCCGCCGTTGCGTTGGGCGGCGTTGCCGTGGTGGCGGGCGGCGTGGCCGTCGCGCGCGGCGTGCTGGGCGGCACTGGCGCCGACAAGGCGGGCGGCTCCGCGGGCGAGAAGAGCGACGACTCCGGCGGAGGCTCCGCCTCAAAGCGCGGCGGCTCCAAGGCCGCGACGTCGGCCACGGGGGAGAAGGCCGTCGCGCGGAAGGTCGCCTCGCTCACGCTGGAGCAGAAGGTGGCCCAGATGTTCTTCCCGCAGCCGGAGGCGCTCACGGGCATGGGCCAGGTGACCGCGGCCGGTGACACCACCCGCAAGGCGTTTGCGAGCATCCCCGTGGGTGGCATGTGCTACTTTGCGCAGAACCTGCAAAGCGAGTCCCAGGCAAGGCAGATGCTTTCCGCCTCCAACCAGATATCGCTGGACGAGGTTGGCCTGCCGCTCCTCATGTCCGTGGACGAGGAGGGCGGCACGGTCAGCCGCGTGGGCGGAGACAAGGGCTTCTCGGTCGAAAACGTCGGCAACATGCGCGACGTGGGGGACACGGGTGATGCGCGGCGCGCGTACGCCGTGTGCAAGAAGATCGCGAGCTACCTGGTGCCGTTGGGCTTCAACCTGGACTTCGCGCCGGACGCGGACATCGTGAACGGCACGAGCCAGACCATGGCGAAGCGCTCGTTTGGGACGACGGCGGACGCGGTGGCGCCCATGGTGGAGTCCGCGGTGAAGGGCTTTCTGGACGGCGGCATCATGTGCTGCGCAAAGCACTTCCCGGGCATAGGCGGCGCGCAGGGCGACAGCGAGACGGAGGCTATCACCACGGACAAGACGCTCGACCAGCTGCGCCAGGAGGAGCTGGTGCCGTTCGAGCGCGCGATCGCGGCCGGCGTGCCCATGGTGATGGTCGGCCACATCAGCTGTCCCAAGGTCACGGGCGACAGCGCGCCGGCCTCGCTCTCCCGTGCGATCGTGACGGACGTCCTTAGGGGCGAGCTCGGCTTCGACGGTATCATCATCACGGACTCGCTGGGCATGGGAGCCGTCTCGGGGCTTCACAAGGCGCGCGACCTTGGCGTGGCTGCAATCCAGGCCGGCGTGGACATGCTGCTGATGACGCCGGACCTTCCGGCCAGCTACCAGGGCGTGCTCGACGCGGTGAAGGCCGGCACCATCACGGAGGAGCGCATCGACGAGTCCGTCACCCGCATCGTGCGGGCAAAGCTCGCCCTGCAGGGGTAGCTCGCTACTGGCCCAGGATCTCTCCCACGATGCGGGCGCTTTCCGCCGCGTCCTTTGCGTAGTAGTCCGCGCCCACCATCTTGGCGTACTCTGGGTTCAGCACGGCGCCGCCCACGATGACCTTGCACCACGGTGCCTGCTGGCGCAGCAGCTCGATGGTGTCGGCCATGGCGGGCACGGTCGCGGTCATCAGGGCGGAAAGCCCCACCACCCGCAGGTGCTCGCGGACCACGGTGTCCACCACCACCTGCGGGTCCACGTCGCGGCCCAGGTCGATCACGTCGTAGCCGTAGTTCTCCAGCAGCATCTTCACGATGTTCTTGCCGATGTCGTGGATGTCGCCCTTCACGGTGCACACCGCGACCTTTCCCTTGGAGGCAACCTCGACGCCCTCGGCGTCGTTTGCCTCCTTGATGGTGTTGAAGCCGGCCTTGGCGGCCTCGGCGGACGCCATGAGCTGCGGCAGGAAGAACGTGCCCTTCTCGAAGCGCGCGCCCACCTCGTCGAGGGCGGGAATGAGCACCTGGTTGATGGCGTACATGACGTCGTGCTGGGCGAGAATATCGTGCATCAGGGCAGGCATGGGGCCATTGCGCCCGGCAAGCACCATCGCCCGGGCCTGGGCCACGGGGTCGTCCGCCGCGGCCGTGGGCGCGGCCTGCCCCTGTGCGGACGTGCCGGCTGCGGATGTCGCGTTTGCGGCGCCACCTGCAGTGCCGCTGGCGGCTGCCGTGGCTGCGGACGGCACGGCGTCGCTCCTGCCGGCGTAGGCTGCCACGTACGCCTGCGCGCTCTGGTCCTCGCCGGAAAGCACGCGCCAGCTGTTGACCACGTCCATCATGCGCTGCTGGCACGGGTTGATGATGCACAGGTCGAGCCCTGCCGCAAACGCGGCCGCGAGGAACGTGGCGTTCACCAGCGGACGGAACGGCAGGCCAAAGCTGATGTTGGAAACGCCGAGCACCGTGCGCACGCCGGGAAGCTCGCGCTTTACCAGTGCGATGCCGTCCAGTATGGCGCGCGGGGCGCTCTGGTCCGTGGAGGCCGCCATGCACAGGCAGTCCACCACCACGTCCTGGCGCGGGATCCCGGCGGCGTCCGTTGCGGCCACGATCCTGCGCGCCACCTCAAGGCGACCCTCCGCCGTCTGGGGGATGCCCTTCTCGTCTATGGTCAGGGCCACCAGCGCGCAGCCGTAGTGCGCCGCGATGGGGATGACGGCGTCCATGGTCTCTTGCTTGCCGTTGGTTGAGTTGATGATGGGCTTGCCCGGGTAGCTGCGCACGGCCGCCTCGATGGTGGCCGGCACGGCGGAGTCCACCTGCAGCGGCAGGTTCGTGACGCCCTGGAGGTCTGCCATGAGGCGGCGCAGCGTCGCGGACTCGTCTATCTCGGGCAGGCCGGCGTTCACGTCCAGCACCTGGGCGCCCGCGTTCGTCTGGCTGATAGCCTCCTGCATCACGTAGTCGTAGTTGCCGGAGCGCAGGGCCTCCTTCATGCGGCGCTTGCCCGTGGGGTTGATGCGCTCGCCGATGACGCCCACGTGTCCGGCCGGCAGGCTCACCAGGCGCTGCGAGCTCGTGACCGCGAAGTCGCGGCGCACGTCGCGCGCGGCCGGGGTGCGGCCGGCAAGGAGGTCCTTCTCGCCCGCGACGTACTCTGGCGTGGTGCCGCAGCAGCCGCCGATGACCGTGACGCCGGCGTCCAGCATGTCGCGCACGGCCTCGCAGTACTCCGCGGGCTTGATGTCGTACAGCGTGACGCCGTCCTCCACGTGGGGAAGGCCCGCGTTTGCCTGCGCCATGACCGGCACGCCGGACCACGGCAGCATGCGCCGGATGAGCGGCGCCACGTCCTTGGGGCCGAGCGAGCAGTTGATGCCCACGACGTTGGCGCCAAGCGAGCTCAAGGTCTTCGCCGCGACCTCCGGCGTGGTGCCCAGGAAGGTGCGGTCGTCCTCGTCGAAGGTCATGGTGCAGAATATGGGCAGGTCGGAGCACTCCTTTGCCGCGAGCACCGCCGCTTTGGCCTCTGCGAGGTCCGCCATGGTCTCGATGATGAAGAGGTCTGCGCCCGCCGCGTCCGCCGCGCGCACCTGCTGCGCAAACAGCTCGTACGCGTCGTCGAACGGCAGCGTGCCCATGGGCTCCAGGAGGGACCCCGTGGGACCGATGTCCGCGGCGACGTAGTGCGCGCCGGAGGCCTTTGCGCAGGCGACGGCCGCCGAGAAGACCTCTTCCACCGTGGCCGCGTCGCCGAGCTTGGGTGCGCTCGCGCCAAAGGTGTTTGTGGTGACGACCTCGGAACCCGCCTGCACGTACGCCTGGTGGATCTGCGTGATCTCTTGCGGGTTGGTGAGGCACAGGAGCTCTGGCACCTCGCCGGCCGCAAGGCCGCGCGCCTGCAGCTGTGTGCCCATGGCGCCGTCGAACAGCAGGAAGTCCTCGCCCGCGAGCACGCGGCGCAGGTGGTCGTCCTTCACGCGTAGGGGACGGCGGTCGTACGTGCCAAAGTACTTGCGGGTGTCGATGGTGCCCACGCCCTTGCTGGCGGCGGCCGTCTTGGTGGATGCATCAGTCATGGCAGGTCCTTCCTGTGGTGGCGCGAAGGTTGCAGAACGCGCGGCAGAAGCAATCCGCGCAGCTTGCGTGCGTGGAGGGCTGCGGGGTGTCGAACATGCCCACGACGGCCGTCACGCTCTTGGTGGGGGTCATGAGCAGCGTGGGGCTGAGCGTGATGCCCAGGCGGCGGCGCGCGTCCAGCGCGTCAAGCAGCACGGGCTGGGTCTGCATGGGCATGTCGCCGTAGCCCGGCGAGAAGCGGAAGTTGGTGTAGAGCCCCTCGCGAGCGGCCATGCCCACGAGCGTGGCCTCCGCCGCGTCCGCCGCGCGCTCCACCA
>OCVV011356117.1_pt1 | contig 33324 bp, 26 predicted proteins | sample 1539721 | NCBI WGS metagenome assembly OCVV01 (sample SAMN02144230, study PRJEB22623) | gut metagenome | biome: sheep rumen | host: Ovis aries | place: New Zealand | reverse complement strand
CATGGAGCGGAACCACATGCCGTTGCAGATCTCCTGCTGGTTGGGATCGCCGGAGAACTCGGTGTTGATGACCGGAACGCCCATGTTGACGGCGATCTCGATGATCTTCTTCCAGTTTGCGACCGCGTGCTGACGCTGCTCCTCAGTGGGGCCCGACCAGCGGTAAACAACGATAAAGGAAGAAATCTCGACACCTGTATCCTTCAGAGCCTGACGGTACTCCGCCTCACACTCTTTGGAGAACAGGGGATGTTTGTAGAAGGGGTTGATCCTGGGGTGAGGGGACTGCTCGATGTATTTGTAGCCCCAGTCCGCTACCTTGTAGACCATGTCTTTGATGCTCATCTGTTTTGCGAGGACGTCTACATCAAAAGCAACTTTCATAGTATCTACCTCCCTGGCTTGAGTTTGTAGATTTGCAGTGACGTTATCAATATTATAATTCTCCGGGAGATAAAAATCATCCCCCTCTGTTGCTGTCAAATGACATAAATGTGCTCTGTTTATAAAAAAAGTGCAGGCCCGTCATTACAGGTGCTATTACAGCTGTAACAGCGGGCTCTGCATATATTTTTTTACTCTGTGTCAGAACATTCGATTACAGGAATCAGTTGTCCCAGTACTTGGCAACGTGTGCACGGGTGCGCTCAGCAGCCTGCTTGATGTTCTCTTCGTTGGTGAGCTTGTAGTAATCGGGACGGAAGACTTCCATCGTGCAGACATCACCTTCGAAACCGATCTTCTTGAGTGTATCGGCAAATCTCTTGTGAGGCAGGCAGTCACCGGGCTCATCGGGCCACAGGCGCTTCTCATCGGTGTTGTACTTGGCGCCGCAGGGAACGTTCTCAACGCCGTTCAGGTGCCAGATGAAGATTCTCTTGCCATCGGCCTTCTCGAGGGACTCGAAAGAAGAAGCCTGGCCGTGGAAGTGATACTGGTCAAGAGTGATACCAACGTTAGGAGAACCGACTTCCTCGACGATTGCGAGAGCGTCCTCGAAACGGTTGATGGTCATTGTAGGCTGGCCGATGAACTCGATGGAAAGCTTGATTCCGTGAGGGTCGCATTTCTTGACCATCTCGCGAAGGACTTCGACTGCATCCTTACGGATGTCATCGATGGTAGGCTGGCACCACTCGATGTCCATGGAAGGAACTACGACGATCATCTTGCACTGCAGCTTGTTGCAGATGTCGATGATCTTGTCAAGCTCTGCCATAACGGCGTCCTTCTCCTCCTGGGTCTCCTTCATGTTGAAGAATACCAGAGCATTGTAGGAGAGCATCTTGAGGTGGTGCTTGGGATCAGCAAACCATGCAGCGAGGTCGTCGATGGTGTACTTGCCGGCAGCGATTTCTCTGTCCAGGCACTCGGACTGGATGTCGATAAAGTCAACGCCGTACTTCTCGCAGAGGTCAAGGTCTTCGAGAACAGAGTGGTTTTCGCAGAAACGATTGCAGCCTTCGTTAAAACCGATCTTCATGGAATATCTCCTTTATTATTTTATAGGTGGTCTGCAGGCTCTGGCGCCTGCAGACCGTTCAGATTATTTTCTTTGATAGGAATTCGCGGCGGGAGGTCGGATCCGCCCGGTCCGCAGCTGATCTTGAGGAAAGATCTCAATGATTCAAATTATTTCTTGTAGAAATCAGGTGTGCCGCCGGTAACGACCTTCTCGATCTTGCCGGACTTCTGAGCTGCGACCAGAGCGTCAGCTGTAACAGCTGCTACATAGCCGTCCCATGCGGAGGAGCCGCCGGTTGTGCCCTTTGCTACGTTGTCTACCCAGTCCTGAAGCTCTACATCGTAGGAATCGATGAAGCGAAGGATCCAGTTCTTCTCGATTGCTGTTGCAACTTCGAAGTTCTTTCTGGTTGTAGGGAAGGAAGGGCAGGGAAGGTTGATAACACCGTCTTCGCAGACGACTTCTGCGTTGATGTCATAACCAAAGCCGCAGTTTACGTTGACTTCGAGGACGCAGATAACGCCGCTCTTGGTCTTCATGATCATAACCTGAGGATCTGCAAGGCCTTCGTGTGCATTCTTGGTTGTGCGGGGGAACAGGCACTGAACTTCATCCCACTCCTCGCCGTCGCCGATCAGCCAGGGCAGAACATCGATCTCGTGGATCGCGGTATCTGTAACAGCCATCTCAGTGGTGTAGGAATCATCAACGCTCTCAGCGCGGTGTGTGCATTTCAGGATCATGGGCTTACCAAACTCACCGCTCCGGATGAGATCTCTGACCTGGTTGTAACCACGGTCATAGCGGCGCATGAAGCCGACCTGTACGAGGTGCTTGCCGGAAGCCATCTCTGCATCAACGATCTCTTTGCAGTCTGCAGCAGTGGTTGTGAGGGGCTTCTCAGTGAAAACGGGCTTGCCGGCCTTGATGGCGGAAAGGATGGGGTTCTTGTGGAAGTTGCCGGGTGTTGTAACAACGACTGCATCAACTTCGGGATCTGCGATCAGTGCATCAGCGTCTGTGTAGATCTTAACGCCGCCGATCAGGTCGGAAGCTGCCTTTGCGCCTGCCTCGAAGACATCACAAACTGCAACAACCTCAGCACCCATGATCTTGTACTGGATTCTCTTTGCATGCTCTTTACCGATCATACCGCAGCCAACAATACCAACCTTTAACATAATCATTCTCCTTTTAAATAAAAATTAATTGAATTAATTTGTAATCTCTTTCGTTAATAAGTTCCCTGTAAGCAATTACTATTGTGAATTTCTACCTTTGCTGCTGATCTGTACGCCCTCAGGACCGCTGCCGATCATTCAGGCTCAAAACAGATATCAACTGTTACCCCCTCTTCTGCCTCTTCATCACCCCCGTTTCGTGAAATCTGTTGTCGTCAGGCAATTATGTATGTGTGTATCCGTCCTGTGTTTATCCCTTATCACGCGGTACCTGCGATACCGGTATCGCGCTCGGTTTTAAATTTACGACACCGGGTTCTCAGCGGTTTTTGTTTGTTACGATACCGGTGTCGTTGATGATATTCTATCCTTTCTCCGGGGAAATTTCCATTGACATAATGTATAAATCAACAACGATTTTTTTATGCATTTTGCCAGTACATTTCCTCTTGACTCGTCTTTGGCCGTTTTACGGGATCAAAGAACTGTATACCTTTCGGAACACCGGTATTCCAGAATCGGCTTTTCTTGTCTTCTCGAAAATCCTGTGCTATTCTGAAATCGTCTAACAATTGTATGCAGGGACACACTTTTTGCAGACTGACCTGCAGATACTTTTCAAATAATGTCACCACAAAGAGGAATCTTTCATGGGAATCACATTACAACAGATCGCAAACTTGGCGGGCACGACCAAATCGACTGTCGACAAGGTCATCCACAACCGGCCGGGCGTCAGTGAGAAGAAACGTCAGGAGATCAAAAGGCTTCTGGAAGAGTACGGCTATGAGGCCAATCCTCTGGCCAAGGCTCTGAATTATCAGAAGAGAAAAATGAAGATCGCTGTCGTCCTGCCCGGAGTAAGTGCCGCGGCCGATATCAAAAAAGGCTTCGAGATCGTGCGCCAGGATTTCCAGAGCTTCAATATTCAGGTCGAGTACCACGAGTTCGGTTCCTCTGACGCCGAGGCACAGACCAAATGTATCCGCCGTCTGGCTGAAGACAATGTTTCCGGCGCCGTCATTCTTCCTATCCGTTCCGAGACTGTCACAGAAGCGATCAAGGAGCTTCTGGCAAAGAAGATCCCGGTCGTCATCGTCAATTCGGAACTCTTTCTGGATAATATCCTCTGCTATGTGGGACAGAACATGCTGCAGTCCGGCAGTGTTGCCGCTCGAATGCTGGATCTCTTTATGAAGAAGCCGGCAAGCATCGGCATTATCTCCTGCCACAACATGCTCTCTCATGAGCAGCGTGAGCGCTCCTTCACCGACAGTGTAGGCCTGCAGTACCCCGACAGCCGCATCTGCAATGTCCGCTATATTCTGGAGACTCCCGAGGACGCCTACAGCCAGACAATGGAAATGCTGCAGGAGAATCCCGAAATCGATTCCCTCTTCATCACCTGCGGCTGTGTCACCGATATCTGCCGTGCTGTGCGCGACTACAGAAGCGAGACCGGTTCGGCTGTACAGCCGGTGATCATCTGCTATGAAAAATACCCGGAGATCCTCCGCCTCATCAAGAGCGGCGAAGTCGCCTGCACTCTGAACGGCGGTCTGACCAAACAGGGCCGTTTTTCCATGCGCGTTCTCTTCGAATACCTGGTCTATGAACGCGAACCGGAAAAGAAAAAGTATTACTTCAATAACAAGATCCTGATCCGCGAGAACTGCTGATCACAGATGCCTCTTTCGCAAGACGGAAAAACATCTCCGCAAGGTGGAAAAAACATCTCTGTCAGGCGGAAAAATGCATCGCGTGGACCGTGCCATAGAACAAGTGCCATAAAACAGGCGCTATAAAACAAAACAAGTGCTGTAAAACAAAACAAAGGCAGACAAGCCCGATCAGCGGCCTGTCTGCCTTTTCGCGTGCTTACTTCAGGCTGTCAACGTTGTCAGCTGTAACAGGCTCGAAAGGGAAGTACAGAACATAAGGGCTGTCGGAAGCGACTTCGCATTCTGTTCCTTCTGCAAGATCCTTGCCTTCCAGCATATTGATTGCCGCCTGGACGGAGCTCTTGGCCTGTCCGGGTGCGCTCTGGAAGACCGTCATAGCCATTTCGCCGTTCCTGATGGCATCCTGTCCGTCGAGGGTTGCATCGATACCGACGATGGGAGTTGCCTTGAGGTCAGCGCCCGCTTCATTCAGAGCTGCGATTGCGCCGAGTGCCATAGCGTCATTGTTGGAGATGATGCAGTCGTACTTCACACCTTTTTCGATGACGTCAGCCTTAAAAGCGTCTCTGGCTGTCACACGGTTGTAGTTTGCATGGATGCGGGCAGCTTCTGTCAATTTGAGCCCGGCTGCTTCCATGGCTTCGATGGCCTTGTCTGTACGGAGGTCTGTGTGAACCAGGCCTTCTGTACCGCGCAGAAGCACGTAGGAAACTTCTGTCTGGCCCTTATCAGTGAAATATTTTGCCAGATACTCACCCTGGTATGCACCGGAGGTATTCTCGTCTGAAGCAACGGCCGCTGCGGAGTCTCCCAGTACGCCGTAATCAGCCGGTACACGGTTGATGAAAACGACCTTCATATCGCCGGCCGCCTCAATGCAGGCCTGGGCATCCTCTGCCGCGTTCAGGTTGACAAGTACAGCGTCCTTGCCTTCTGTCTTGGCAGCCGAGATGCAGTCGATCATCTTCTGGGAATCCTCGCCGGCGTACTTCATTTCCATGCCTACGCCCAGCTCTTCTGCCGCTGCCGCGACATTCTCTTCCAGTGTTCCGAGGAATTCGTCTCTGGTGGAGAGAACATAAGCCATCTCATACTTGTTCTCCGACTTGGCGTCTCCCGCATCAGCTGCCGGAGCTGCTGAACCGGAGGAACTGCTGCCGCAGCCTGCCAGAAGTGTCAGGGCCATTGCCGCACTGATCAGTCCGGCTACTATCTGCTTTTTCATAACGTTACTCCTTTCTTCGGCATATATTATGCCGCCCCTAAAGATCCGCAGAACCTTCTGCGGACACCCTCTCTGTTAAACTGTATCAGAACAGAGAAAAGAACAAAATAGACTTTCTTGCGCAGTTCTTTATTTCGCTAAAGCGGCACTGTTTCAGGACTTGAATTGGATTTTTTTGCATAAGATTTGTACATTTTATTGCATTTATACATCTTCTGACAGAAAAAGCTTCCCCCAAAAGGTCCTTTTAAAAGAAAGGGCTTATAGGCATTTAGTCTTTCTCACGTCAGAATTCGAATGAAACGCTCCCGTCTTTCGTCAAAAAGTCCAAAAACGCCATATTTTACCTTGCAAAAACGTTCAATTTTCCTAAAAAAAGCGTGCGCGTGCACGCATTTTCTTTTAAACCGCACAAAAAAGTTCAAAAACAGGGAGGAGTATGGTAAACTGATGCACATGGGGTATGTTTTGTCCCGCGGACGAATTTGTTTATTTGTGTGCGGCACAGTTTTTCACAAAAGGCATTGTAAGGGGGGCAGCAGAAATGGAGGAGGTTCTCAGAAATCCGCTTTTACTATTCGACAAGAACGATTTTCCCGGCCGCCGTGAAACAGAGCCGTGGATCGTCCATGTGGCAGCGGCGGACTGGACCCGGGGGCATTATCAGGTCCTGCACCGGCACGAAGATTATTCAGAGATCTTCATCCTGCTGGAGGGCAGCGGCAAGTATACGATCGGAGGGCGTCTCTATGAGCTCAATCAGGGTGATGTTGTCCTCTGCAACCGCGGGGTGATGCACGATGAGTTCCCGGCCGAATGTGACAGCTATAAGACACTGGCCGTGGGGATCGGGGGGCTCTATATTCCGGAACTGCGTCCCGGACTTCTGATCGACCCTTCCTGCGCGCCCGTGCTGCGCAGATCCGACCAGACAGAAGAACTGCAGGAGCTTTGCCTGATGATCGCCAAATACGCAGCCACCGGAGAAAAGCGGAACCTGCGCTTTACGCACAAACTGCTGCTGGCCGTCGTGGAACTGCTGCGCACCATAGTGCGCGGTGTAGAAGTATCCTCAAAAGAGGTCGATCCCCTGTGTATCTCGGTTGAAAAGTACCTGAATGAACACTTCGGGGAGAACGTGACCCTGGAAGAGACCGCCAGACAGTTTTTCGTCAGTTCCTGGCACCTGTCCCGGGTCTTCAAGAAAGAAACCTCCTACAATTTCAAGCAGTACCTGCTGCGCCTGCGCCTGGGCGAGGCCCAGATGCGCCTGTCCTCAACAGAGGATTCCATCGCGGAAATCGCAAGGGACTGCGGTTTTCACGATCCTGCCTATTTCACCAGGCTGTTCACCCGCTATATAGGCCTGTCTCCGGGACGCTACCGGAAAATGAGGCTGGAAAAACAGTCCTGAGCCCAATTGTCCTTTATTCGTATTGTGATTGTGCAGTTTTATAATCATACACAAACACAGGGTATAATATGCATTATCGGCACCCGAAAGTGGCGGATTTGTTATAAAAATCCAAAAAAAGTTATTGACAGTCCCATTTTTCCGGTGCTATGATTCAAAACAAGTTGCAGCAACTTTTTAAACGTTTTAGTTTTAACTTTTTTTCGAACACATTTATCGATCACTGTTTCAGGAGAAATCTGATGAACCGCACTATCACCGTCAATCACACCTTCGGGTTTATCTTTAGCTTTACCTTTAGCTTTACTGGCGAAGACAGTAGGGTTGATTTGCTATGCTGAAGATTGTGATGAAGGATAACAGAGGGTTCTGATAAGATCGATCACAAAAGGGTGTGGCACATTAACCTGTGCCGCACCCTTTTTTTCATAAAGGCAGGAAAGGAGCACTGTTATGAAAATGAAGAGCTATTACCAGAAAGAGATCGAAACCGCTTCACGGGAGGAAATTCTCAAGATTCAGAACGAGAAGATCGTCAAGCAGGTCAAGTATGTCTATGACAACGTCCCCTACTACCGCAATCTGATGGACCAGAAAGGCGTAAAGCCGGAAGATATTCAGAGTGTCGACGATATCAGGAAGCTTCCTTTCCTCACCAAGGACGATCTGCGTGAAGCGTATCCTTACGGACTTCTGGGCACAGATCTCAAGAACTGCGTCCGCATCCAGTCCACCTCCGGCACGACCGGCAAGCGCGTCGTCGCTTTCTACACCCAGAAAGATATCGACATGTGGGAGGAATGCTGTGCCAGAGCCATCGTGGCTGCAGGCGGCACCAATGAGGATGTCTGCCAGGTCTGCTACGGCTACGGTCTCTTCACCGGCGGCCCCGGCCTCAACGGCGGTTCCCACAAAGTCGGCTGTCTGACCCTGCCCATGTCTTCGGGCAATACCGACCGTCAGATCCAGTTCATGATGGATCTCAATGCCACTATCCTCTGCTGCACACCTTCCTACGCCGCCTTCATCGGTGAGTCCCTGGCGGAAAAAGGCTACAAGCCCGAGGACAACAAGCTCAAGGCCGGTATTTTCGGCGCAGAGCCCTGGACGGAAGAGATGCGCCGCAGCATCGAGAAGAGTCTGGGAATCAAGGCCTACGATATCTATGGTCTCACAGAGACCTCCGGCCCCGGAGTCTCCTTCGAGTGTGAAGAGCAGACCGGCATGCATATCAATGAGGACCACTTCTATGCAGAGATCATTGATCCCAAGACCGGCGAGGTGCTTCCGGAAGGCTCCAAGGGCGAGCTGGTCTTCACTTCCCTGGACAAGGAAGGCTTCCCTCTCCTGCGCTACCGCACCAAGGACATCTGCATCCTCAGCCGCAAGCCCTGCTCCTGCGGCAGGACGCATGTCAAGATGACCAAGCCCATGGGACGCAGCGACGATATGATGATCATCCGCGGCGTCAATGTATTCCCCAGCCAGATCGAGGCAGTGCTCCTCAAAGAGGGCTACACCCCCAACTACCAGATCGTGGTCGACAGAGCCAACAACACGGATACCTTCGATGTATATGTCGAGTTCTCTCCTGAGCAGTTCTCCGACAGAATCGCAGACATTCAGGCCCGCGAGAAGAGCCTCAACGGCGCCATGCGCTCCATGCTGGGCATCGGACCCAAGATCCACCTGGTGGCTCCCAAGTCCATCACCAGATCCGAGGGCAAGGCAGTCCGCGTCATTGACAAGCGCAAACTGCACGACTGATCCGGCCCGGGTATGTGCCTGAGGCAGAGTCCCTGCCGGGACGGAAAGATGCCTTGGGCCCGGACACGCTCCAGCCGGATGAGCAGGCGTCGCCCGGCGATGTTCCTGCCGGGTCGGAAAGATGCCTTGGGCCCGGACTGCAGCAGCCCGATAAACGGCACTGTTTTGAAGATAATGAAATTCACCGCGTTTGTAAGTCATCCCTCCAGGACATGCTTATGAACTGTATTAAAGATAAGGAGAAAAACCATGGCAATCACCCAGTTATCCGCATTCCTTGAAAACACCCCCGGCACGCTCTACAAGGCCGTCTGTGCCATTTCTGACGCCGGCGTCAATCTCCGCGCCCTCTCCGTCGCTGACACCAGGGATTTCGGCATCCTGCGCGTTATCGTTTCCGACATCGACAAGACCATCGCCGCCCTCAATGAGGACACCGTCATCACACGCACCAGCGTCATTGCGGTCCGCATGAGCGACAAGGCAGGCGCTCTGAAGCAGATCCTTAGCGTCCTGCAGCAGGCCGGCATCAACATCGAATATGTCTACGCCTTCACTGCAAACGCGGCCAATTCCGCCTACGTAGTGCTCCGCGTCAATGATATCGAGGACGCCGAGGCCATCCTGAACGAGAACGGCCTGGAGACCTTAAACGACGAAGACCTTAATACCATCCTGCCCTGACGGGAAAGGGACACAGTAAGGCGCCCCGCACAAGCCTCTTTCTGAGGTTTGTGCGGGACACCTGTCTCATTATCGGTCTGTCCCGGGCACCTGCCTCATTATTGGTCTGCGCGGGGCGCCTGCCCCGTTATTGTATATTGTGCTCCATATAAATCTGAGCCAGGCCTCCGTGGGCGGTTTCCCTGTATTTTTCATTCAGGTCCAGCCCGGTGCGGTACATGGTCGCGACCACGTCATCAAAGGAGATCTTCCTGGTGGCATACAGGAACCTGGACAGGTTGACGGAACTGAGAGCACGCATGGCCGCTACTGCATTACGCTCTATGCAGGGAATCTGAACCAGCCCGTTGACCGGATCACAGGTCAGCCCCAGATTATGCTCCATGGCGATTTCCGCAGCATATTCGATCTGGTCGATGCTCAGTCCATAGAGCTGGGCGACCGCTGCAGCTGCCATGGAACATGCACTGCCGATCTCTGCCTGGCATCCGCACTCCGCTCCGGAAATGCTGGCATTGGTCCGGATCACATTGCCCACCAGACCGGCAACAGCCAGCGCGTCCAGGATTTCCTCTTCCGGAAATCCCCTGTCCTCCTGCATATAGTAGAGGATAGAGGGCAGGACACCGCAGCTGCCGCATGTCGGCGCTGTGACGACCAGGTTCTCTGCGGCATTTTCCTCACTGACCGCATAGGCATAAGCCGCGATCACGCGGTTCATAGCCACGTCCGCGCTCTCGTTATAGCAGCGCTTTTCAAAGAGGTATTTGGCCTTTCTGGTGAGCTTTAGTCCGCCGGGCAGGATCCCTTTGGCTTTCAGGCCGCGTTCCACCGCGTTCCTCATGGCCTTCCAGACTTTTTTCAGATAATCTCTGAGCTGGTATCCCTCCAGAATATAGATCAGCTGAACGATGCTGATCCGCTCCTGGTTGCAGAGGGCGACGAGCTCGGAAAAGCTGTTCTGCGGATACACATCCTTGTCCTCTTCAGAGGCTTCGTTCTCGATCCGGATCGATCCTCCGCCGATACTGAAGATCCTGACACAAGCAATCTCCTCTCCATTTTTAAAAGCCCTGAATTTCATGGTGTTGGGGTGAGGAAGATCTTTTGTTTCACGGTCAAATACGATCTTTGCCCCCGGAAGGCCCTCGAGAATGGCTTTTCCGGTGCCATGCCCCTCTCCGGTAAAGGCCAAAGATCCATACAGGGTGACCTCATAGGAATCCGCGTCCGGATAGCGCTCGCCGAAGGTATGCGCAGCGTGGTAAGGACCGACAGTATGTGAGCTGGAGGGGCCGTTGCCAATCTTATAGACACTTTTTATACTTTTCATATCAGATCGGAAGCTCCTTTCCTTCTTTTTTCCACTCCAGAAATTCCGCCGTTGCCGTAAAGATAACATCTCCGGAAGAATTGAGCGCTGTCTCCATGGAATCCTGGATCACACTGACAATGAAGCCCACACCGACAATCTGCATGGCGATGTCGTTGGAAATGCCGAAAAGCGAACAGGCCAGCGGTACCAGAAGGAGCGAACCGCCTGCCACGCCCGATGTGCCGCAGGCCGAAAAGGTCGAAACCACACTGAGCAGGATGGCCATGGGAAGCGTCACCTCAGCGCCTGTTGAGCGGGCTGCGGTCAGGGCAAAAGTCGTGATCACCGCTGCAGCCCCGTCCATATTGATCGTAGATCCCAGAGGGATTGAAACAGAATACATGTCTTCATCCAGGCCAAGTTCCTTGCACAGCTCCATATTGACCGGGATATTGGCCGCTGAACTTCTGGTAAAGAAAGCAGTCACGCCGCTCTGACGGATGCACTTGAAGATCAGCGGATAAGGATTGTGTCTGAGTGTGATCCCGACGATCAGGGGATTGACGACAAGGGCAACGATCAGCATGGTGATCACCAGGACCAGGACCAGTTCCCCGTAAGTCGTAAAGATTTCCAGTCCGCTTGTGGATACGGCGTCAAAAACAAGGCCTAAAATACCGAAAGGCGCACAGCTGATCACCCAGCGGACGACCTTGGATATCCCCTCTGCAAGATCTTCCATATCCTCCTTGATTCCCGGACGCGCTGCCTTGAGTGCGATTCCGAAGACAACCGCCCAGAACAGGATGCCGATATAGTTGGCGTTTACCAGTGCGTCAACAGGATTGGCAATGACGCTCATGAGAAGGTTCATTACGATCTCAGACATACTGCCGGGCGCCGTATACCCTTCTGCCGCGTCCAGGCCTGTCAGCGTGATCGTAACCGGATGGATAAAATTGACCAGAACGGCAACGATTGCCGCACAGAGTGTGCTGAACAGATACAGGAAGATGACCGTGCGGAATTTTGCCATGCCGCCTCCCCTGGCGTTGGCCAGAGAGGAAGAGACCAGAACGAAGACCAGCAGCGGGGCGATTGCCTTCAGGGCTCCTACAAAGAGCCTGCCCAGCACACCGATCCAGGTCATTCCCGGCAGTGTCAATCCCAGAACAGCACCGATCACAAGACCAATGCAAATCCTCACAACAAGACTTAACGAGTTCCATTTTTTCAACATTTTTAAGACCCCCTCTTCTCATGATGTTAAAACTAAAGCAGGTTGCGTGGGTCCTGCACCGTCCCCTGTCTCCAGAACCGTCCTCTGTCTCCAACTTAATTCAATTTGTTCCAATACATGTCCGGCTCAGAAAAAGTCACCGCAGAAGATCCTCAAGGATCTGCGCCGCCTCGCCCACATGCCGCAGGCAGGGGCGGTTTTCGTAATATTCCGGCGTCCTGGCCTCCGGGTCGTTTCCGGGCTTTGTCCTGACACCGCTCAGCAGTTCCCGGCAGATAATGGTCCCGTTGATCTCACGGAAGCGCCGGGCAAATTCCTGCACCAGATGATAATGATCCGTTTTGGCCCCGGGGTCTTTCGGATCCGAGTATCCGCGGACCAGTCCCAGCACCAGCAGGGCGCCGCTCACCGTACCGCAGACCTCCCGCATGCGCCCCATCCCTCCTCCGAAGGAAGAGGCCAGGCGTGCGCCGGTCTCCCGATCCAGCCCGGTCAGATCGTCAAAGGCGCACAGGACAGCCTGCGCGCAGTTATAGCCTTCCAGAAACAAGGCTCTGGCCTTTTCCGCATGATCCATGGTAGTTCACCTCTTTTGGAGACCTGGGGAAGTCCGGGCCGGTTTGGCTGCGCTGTCTCCGTCGTTTCCCCTTGTCTGCCCCTGTCTAAAAACAAAGGCTCCCGAAGCTTCTTCGGGAGCCTTTGAAGACTGTAAATCACATAGACTTTGTCCGCTTAGCGGGACCAGGTCTTACTTGGACATTGCCTCCTGAACAGCAACAGCGACTGCTACAGTCATACCGACCATAGGGTTGTTGCCTGCGCCGAGGAAGCCCATCATCTCAACGTGTGCGGGAACGGAGGAAGAACCTGCGAACTGCGCATCGGAGTGCATACGGCCCATGGTGTCAGTCATTCCGTAGGAAGCGGGGCCTGCAGCCATGTTATCGGGATGCAGGGTACGGCCTGTGCCGCCGCCGGAAGCAACTGAGAAGTACTTCTTGCCGGCTTCCCAGCGCTCTTTCTTGTATGTGCCTGCTACAGGGTGCTGGAAACGTGTGGGGTTGGTGGAGTTACCGGTAATGGAAACATCCGCACCTTCGTGCCACATGATTGCAACGCCTTCGCGGACATCGTCTGCGCCATAGCAGTTGACCTTTGCGCGGTCGCCTGTGGAATAAGCGGTCTTGTTGACGATGGTCAGAGCGTGATCTTCCTTGACGTCTGCAGACAGATAGTCATACTTGGTCTGGACATAGGTGAAACCGTTGATGCGGCTGATGATCATAGCTGCATCTTTTCCGAGACCGTTCAGGATGACGCGGAGGGGTTTCGTACGAACCTTGTTTGCGTTCAGAGCGATCTTGATCGCGCCTTCAGCAGCTGCGAAAGATTCGTGTCCTGCCAGGAATGCGAAACATTCGGTCTCCTCGTCGAGCAGCATTGCGCCCAGATTGCCGTGGCCGATACCGACCTGACGCTGGTCTGCAACAGATCCGGGAATGCAGAATGCCTGCAGTCCGACACCGATCCACTTGGCAGCGTCAGCAGCCTTGGTTGCGCCTTCCTTCATGGCGATTGCTGCGCCGAGCTCATAAGCCCATTTTACATTTTCGAAACAGATCGGCTGAGTGCTCTCAACGATGCCGTAAGCATCCACACCCTTGCCGTTTGTAAAGGCCTTCACATCCTCAAAGCTCTTGAAGCCGTACTTGTCAAGAACGGGCTGCAGCTGGGGCATGCGTCCTTCATAGTTTTCAAACAAAGCCATTGCTGCACCTCCTCCTTATTCTTTGCGAGGGTCAATCCACTTGACTGCTCCCTCTTCAGCTTTAAAGCGACCGTATGTGCCCAGATTCTTCTCGTAAGCTTCATTCGGGGACATGCCGCCCTTGATTGCATCCATCATCTTGCCGAGGCTGAGGAACTGATAGCCGCAGACCTGATCGTCTTTGTCGAGCGCCATCTTGACAACATAGCCCTCAGTCATCTCCAGATAACGGGTACCCTTAGCTGCAGTACCATACATTGTGCCTACCATGGATCTGAGGCCCTTGCCGAGATCTTCCATGCCGGCACCGATGCGCAGACCGTCGTCAGAGAATGCGGACTGTGTGCGGCCGTATGCAATCTGCAGGAACAGCTCACGCATAGCAGTATTGATTGCATCACATACCAGGTCGGTATTCAGTGCTTCCAGAATAGTTTTGCCGGGAAGGATCTCACTCGCCATAGCTGCGGAATGAGTCATGCCGGAACATCCGATGGTCTCGACCAGAGCTTCCTGGATCACGCCTTCCTTGACGTTAAGGCTCAGCTTGCAGGCACCCTGCTGAGGAGCGCACCAGCCGATTCCGTGTGTGTAACCGGAAATGTCCTTAACTTCTTTTGCCTGGATCCATTTTCCCTCTTCAGGGATCGGAGCAGGACCATGATTCGGGCCTTTAGCGACACAAATCATGTCTTCTACTTCTTTTGTGTATTGCATATGACACCTATCCTCCTTTTTAAAGTGTGGACTTCAGTACGTAATCTAACTCTACCATAACGCCCTTCCGTTTTCAATATTTTCATAATTATTAGAAGGGATAAAGCGAAAATTCTGGTTAAATGTCACAATCAAAGATAGCCTTTTTGGCGATCCTGTCGCCGTATTCGCTCTTCCAGCGCAGGTGGGGCTCCGAGGCTGCGTAGGCAGGGAGCGCTTCTTTCTCCATATCAATAATGATCATCAGGTCGAAGCGGTTGGCAATATCGGAGTTGGAAATCCTGAGATCCAGGGAATGGATTCCGGGGATTGCCAGGGTCTCCTCGAAAATTGCGCGCACGGGTTCCACCAGTGCCTTCACATCAGTCCCTTCTGTAAACTTCACAATGATATAGTGTTTCATCATAGGCTTTTTCCTCGCTTTCTCCTCATCTGCATTTGCAGTGTAACTATTACTGATTATCCATTTTTTTAAGACCCGATTGCGGGTCCTGCGCCCATACGCAGCATGGGTTCAGGACTGAAGTCGCGGGTATTGCGCGATGAAGAATGAATGCTCTGCATTGCATCCCAATCAATCGGCAAAGGGTTCTGTATGAACACACTCCGGGACAGCATCGCTGTCTTCGTCTCTTGCCGCGCGGATCTGCCGGTCATCCGTCAGAAATCGCCCGGAATATCTGCCCGGAATATCAGTCATGCAAAAACTCCACATGACCGTCGTCAATGTGGTAGACCGCGCCGATGACGGCAGGGTCATTCCCGTGGCGCAGGTGATCGATATCCAGCGCGTAACTGATCTGTCTGACACTGTGTTCCACATTCAGGCAGCAGGAGCGAACCCGGCGAAAAACACATGAGACCCTCAATCCTGCAGATCATGATTGACAAAGATTCTATAAATAATATTACAACATCCTGTTCTTCATTGCATTAAAAAGCACCGGAAAGCCGGCAGGGGACATGACAGGCAGGGAACACGATGGGCAGGGGGCATGACGGGCATCAAAAAAGAACGCCCCCCGCCTTAGGAGGGGGACGATCTTTTTTCATTGAAGACATGTAAGCGGGAAAACTGTCATGCTCCCGTCACCGCTCCAGCGGGCGGTATGAGGGGAAGATCCGATCAGCTTTCTCTCCTCAGGCTGACTAGCCGGCTGACTACCCGGGCTGATCACCCGGGCTGATTGCCTGGTCTGGTTATTACGTCAGATTATTTCGTCAGACTTTTTCGCCAGATTATTTTGCCTGCTCGAGAGCCAGGGTCTTGGTGGTGGCGTCGCAGACCTCTGTCGGGCCGTAGTACTGGATGGCACCGGGATAGAGGAAGCAGGTCTTCACTGCCCATTCAGCCCTGTGCTCTGCGAAGTATTTGAAAGGAGCGCCGTCAAGCTCAACGAGAGCTTTTCTGATAACGGGCTTGTCTTCGCCGTTTCTGCGCTCGATGTTCATCATCTTGGTGATGGGCATGCCGCCTGCTACCCACTCTTCTGCCGGTGCGGACAGGTTGGAGACCTTGGACAGGTAGCCTGTGAAGCCGTACTGGATCAGCATGAATGCATTGTAGCCAAGGGAGTAGCAATAGTCACTGTCGAAGTTCGAAGGGAATGCGCATCTTCCTTCATAGCCGAAGAAGTGTGTCAGGGTTGAGAATTTGCCCTTGTATGTTCCGGCTGCCTTGCGCTCTGCCAGTTTGTTCTTGACCAGCTCTGCGAACAGTTTCTCGGACTCGATCAGGGAAACCTGTACGTTGCCGTGAGGGTCTCTCTCGAGGAAGAGCTGCTGCTGAATGCCTACGGGAAGGATTGCGAAAACAGCCATGGATTCCTTGGTGAGGCCGTTCTCGATGAAGGCATACTTGTCTGCCCATGTGGGAAGTGCGTTGAACTGCTCTGTCTTCTCGCCGGCAAGAAGCTCATTGATCTCAGCGATCAGCTTGGAGAACTCAGGGACAAACTCTACGATGCCTTCCGGAATGAGGGCAACACCGAAGTTTTCGCCGTTGTTGCCGCGGGTTGCTACGGAATCAGCGATCTGGTCAGCGATCTCGGAGAGAGACTGCTTCTTGGCCGCGACTTCCTCACCGACCAGGCAGATGTTGGGCTGTGTCTGCAGCGCGCACTCCAGTGTGACATGAGAAGCGGAGCGGCCCATCAGCTTGATGAAATGCCAGTACTTCTTGGCGGAATTGGCGTCGCGCTCGATATTACCGATCACTTCGCTGTAGGTCTTGGTAGCCGTATCGAAACCGAAGGAAGTTTCGATATCCTCATTCTTGAGGTCGCCGTCGATGGTCTTGGGGCATCCGATAACCTGAACGCCGGTATTGTGTGCTGCCATATACTCAGCAAGGACTGCTGCGTTTGTGTTGGAATCGTCGCCGCCGATGATAACGATCGCGGTAAGGCCATGTTTCTTGGCAACTTCTACTACGACCTCAAACTGAGCTGTTGTCTCGAGTTTGGTTCTGCCGGAGCCGATGATATCGAATCCGCCGGTGTTCCTGTACTGGTCGATGAAGTCGTCAGTCATCTCGATATAGTCATCCTCAATCAGACCGCTGGGGCCGCCCTTGAAGCCGAGAAGAACGTTATCTTTGTCGGTCGCTTTCAGTGCATCATAAAGACCGCAGATAACATTGTGTCCGCCGGGAGCCTGTCCGCCGGAAAGGATCACGCCGACAACCTGCTTCTTAGGTGTTGATGTGTTTGCGCCCTTCTGGAAGGTAATCTCATTCTTGCCATAGGTATTGGGGAACAGGGCTTTGATCTTTTCCTGATCCGCGACGCTCTCTGTCGGTGCGCCGTCTTTGACGCAGATCTCGGCAATGCCGTTTCTCAGCATGCCCGGAAGCTTGGGGTTGTAGCTATATCTTGCTTTCTGAAGTGTAGAAATAGTCATGGCACTCATCTCCTTTTAAAAAGTGCAGTCTTGTCATTACCTTTTTATATAATAAGATATCTTGCCCAAAATTTAAATGCTTTTTTGAACAGAGACGCTTTTTTCTGTTATTGGTCACTGTCTCAGCCTCTCGAGGGCGTGACAGTGAGTCGCAGGGGACGGTTGTGATGAGTCACTGGGGACGGTTCTGAAAAACTCATTGTGTACAATGAGTTTTTCAGAACCGTCCCTCGTGACTCATACACCCGGTCTTTTTCCCCGGAAATTCGATCTCAGCCGGCCAAGTCCGTACATGGCTGAACCGCCCAGTGCAAGAGACAGAGCGGCACGGGCTGCCGACCGTTTCAGATAGTTCATAATCTTTCCGGTCTGGTCATAATTGCCGTTGCAGCGGTAGGCAAGGAGCGGCTCGATCAGGATCCGGTTCTCCCTCTGCGGATCGGAGACCAGGCAGATCTCATCCCCGAGCAGCATGGTCATCCGCATTCGGGAGGACCGGGCTGAATCGGCAGATGTAACATATTGCTCCCATGGAAACTCCTCTGATCCGGGATCCCCGGCTGCGGCAAAGCGCGCCCACATATCCTGGACAATATCGGAGAGTTCTTTGTCCGCCTCTTTTCCTGTATAGATCGTCTCCCCGATATTGCCGAAGACATAGGCGAGTTCCACGGCGTGGCAGGCGCCGTAGTGGGGGATGGCGGAACATTTTGTCCAAAAGTACATATAGGTATTTCCGCCGTTTTCGGCATGCAAGGAAGCCTGAACGATCGACGGTACACGGAAGACCAGCTCATTGAAAAATTCTGTGGCTCTGTGGGCAGGACTGCCTTTCTGGAAGGCTAAAAAGTTTTTTGCCAGATCTCTGTCCTCCTTGTGAAAGCTGTGTATGATACTCCGGACGAAAACCGGGACCGCGCACCAGTACCTGAACCAGCTCCCCATTTCCCCGATCCAGTATCTGGTTTCATCCGCATTTGTACCGATCAGCATATCGATCCCGGCACCTTTTCCGCCCTGATAAGCTCCGTAGAGATCCTCCGGAAGGATGATCCCGTCACGCACCGGGAAAATGTTGTGGTCATTGAGCTTTTGGTTGATTACCCGGAGTCGGTCTTCATCGAGGGCCATAAGTTCCTCCATACAGGAGGCGCCTGCTTCCCGGAGGAGCTTTGCGGTGAGTGCCTGGGCCTCCGCCCTGCTGTAGGTAAAGGCGATCGACCCGCTCTCTGCGATCACTCTTTTGAAAAGACCTTCAGCAGAATCGATCAGCGGCAGAAGCGAGACACTGGAGGCTCCTGCGGATTCTCCGAAAAGGGTCACTTTTTCAGGATCTCCGCCGAAACCGCGGATATTCCGCCGGATCCAGGTGAGGGCACAGATCTGGTCAAGCAGGCCCAGATTACCGCTTTCCCTGTAGGCTTCTCCACCCTTTACCTCCGAAAAATCAATAAAACCGAAGAGACCGATCCGGTAATTGATCGTGACAAGGACCACATTCCTCTGCCTCTGAACAAAGTTGTGCCCGTCATACAGCGGATCGGCCGAGCCTCCCCAGCCGTAGGACCCTCCATGAATAAAGACCATGACCGCCTTATCAGCGCAAGATTCTTCGTTTTCGTAGCAGGTCCAGATATTCAGAGTCAGACAATCCTCCCCCTGTGCGTACAGGGAAGCCCTCTCCGAAGCCTCCTCTGTCTGAATACAGGATTTTCCAAAAAAGCGGGCCTCATAGATCCCGTCATCCGGGGCTGCAGCTTCCGGCGCTTTCCAGCGGTGCCTGCCCACGGGCGGCATTGCGTAGGGTATGCCTTTGTAGGACCGGACACCGTCTCTTTCTGATCCCACAAAAGTCCCGTTATGGCATTTCACAGCAAGCACAGCATCATAGTCCTGACCGGTCAGTTCCCTGTTAAAACCAATGCGTTCCCGCATCTGCTTCCTGTATTCTTTGATATTGTAAACAGACATTGGTGTGCTCTCCAGCTTCCTTAGTGGAGAAGACAGGGAGGAGACAGGGGACGGTTCTGTGTCTCCTGTTTTCTTGGGGAAAAGGAGACACAGAACCGTCCCCTTCCTCCGAACCGTCCCCTGTCTCCCCTGTCTCCTCTGCGACAATCAGCGTTTTCTCCTGATCCTTGCGGAAAAATGCCTGAGAAGGGTTCCTCCTCCCCGGACTGTTTCTTTGACCAGGCCTGCCCCAGGCAGAACCTCCGCGCTTTTGATCACGGCTTCCTTTCCCCAGTGCAGACTTTCAGAGATGATATTTCCTCCTGCGTCGCGGCGCGTGTCCGGTCCATCAGCGGTTTCTTCGCTGTCATTTTTGTGTCTGAGCACACCCTCCGAGATAGTCTCTCCAATCATTCCAAGCAGTGTGCGTTCGTCGGAACCCTGTTCTCCGAAAGTTTCTCTCCTCACTTCTTTTTGAATCCTGTGCGTGATCTCTTTGATCGTGAGTTCCTCCAGTCCGTCATGCTCCGCGATCAGCTGGGCCGTACCTGCGAAAATGCGCGCAAAATACTCCATGCTCTTTTCGTCATACCAACTGGCTGAAAAGTCTATCATCAGCTGAAGCCCGTCGGACCCATCCAGGACTTCCATATCCAGGATCGTCTGTGAGGCAGCCTGATTCTGGCGCACGTCGATGACCTCCAGCCCCGCATCTTCAAGTAAGTCCGTATCGCGCAGATCCTGCTGATACAGAAGATAGGCAGATTCACCGATCGCCACTTCGCCGTGGATATCGACATATGGATAACAGCAGTGCTCGATTCCCCTGCGGACCTGGTCCTGAACATCCGTGAAGACATCCCGGATCGTTCTCTCCGGACGGAAACGGATTCCCACCGGAAGCTCTCTGAAGAAAAGTCCGACGGAAGTCATATACTCCATGCTCTCGCGGCCGTGATAATTCCAGGAGATTTTGATGTCATCCCTCCTGTTGTAGACAGAGATCGCCAGCGCGGCGACTGCGATAAAAAACTCGTTGCGGCTGATTTGGTAAGACTTCTCCACTTCCCGCATCCGGGACTGTTCGATCTCCAGCTCCGCAAAGATCTCCCCCATCTCGTTGCTCCTGGACCTGTGGTCGATAAAGGGGTACTCTGACCACTCGATTCCGTCATACCGCTCCTCAAAGTATCTGCGGCTCACCTCATAAAAAGCAGTGCGGGTGACGTTTTCACGGTCCTGCAGCATCAGATAGTAATAATCCTTCTCCTGCGGCTGTCCCATGAAGGCTTTTTCAATGCTGTCCATAATGACTTTGAATGATGTGCCGTCGAAGATCGAGTGATGGACATCGAAAAAGAAATACCCTGCCTTCTCTGTCTCAAAGATCCTGCAGCGGTACAGGCGGCCTCCTATGATCTTGAAGGGATAGACCAGGGTGTCCTTTACATATTTCAGTTCAAATTCCGTCAGGTGCTCTACATGAATTTCCTCAAAAATTTCGGGTGAATACCTCTGCATCAGCACACCGTCCTCATTCCAGTAGTAGGTCGTCAGGAGGGCGGGATGGGTCATGATGACTTCTTTCATAACCTTGCAGGCCTGGTCCATATCATAGAGTTCTTTGTCAAGCTTCATCATAGTGAACAGGTTGTACATGGTGGAGAAAGGCGTATACAGCTGGTAATTCACCATATAGTTCTGCTCGGCTGTCAGAGGATGCGCCAGGGCGATTGATTCCGCGTTCCGTTCCTCCGCGGTTTTTCCGCCGCTCTGCGCGATCTTTTTCTCATAGAGTTCCGCAATCTTTTCAGGTGTTCTGCCCTGGAAAACCTCTGAGGAAGTGAGCCCGGTGAGCTCGCACTCGGTGATCAGCGAGATGGCTGCCAGTGAATCCCCGCCAAGTTCATAAAAATCATCATGGATGCCGACCTGTTCAAGGCCGAGGGCCTTCTCGAAGGCACCGCAGAGTATCTTCTGCGTCTCTGTCTCCGGCGCTGTGTAGTCGCTGTGAAAGCTTCCCGCGTCAGGCAGGGGAAGTGCTTTCCGGTAAAGCTTGCCGTTGGCTTTTAAGGGGATCTCTTTTATTTTTATAAAAAAGGCCGGGATCATGTAGTAGGGAAGTCTCCTGCCCAGCTCACTTCGGACCTCATCGGCGTCAAAGGAAATATCCTCCTTATAGTAGGCACACAGGAAGCTCTTGCTGCCCTCTTCCACGCCCCTGACGGCAGCCCAGTCCAGGCCCAGCACGGATTTCAAAGCCGCTTCGATCTCCGCGGGCTCGATCCGGTTTCCGTTGATCTTGATCATGTCGTCTCTGCGTCCGAGAATGACATAATTGCCGGACTCATCCTTTCTGGCAAGATCTCCCGTATGGAAATATCCGTCAATAAAAGATTCCTTTGTCAGTTCCGGCAGATTGATATATCCCCGCACATAGGGATCCTCAAAACACATCTCGCCGATCTCGCCATCCACCGCTTCTCTTCCGTCTTCCCTGAGGAGCATGATTTTCGTATCCACCTCTGGGTGCCCGATCGGACAGGTGCTGTAGGATCTGTCGATCCTGAAAAAGCCCACGGCAAAGCCGCTCTCGGAGCAGGCGTAGATGTTGACCAGTTCCAGTCCCTCTACGTATACATTGTTGGCCGGTTCACTGCCAACAAAGAGCATGCGGAGAAAGGGTGTTTTTTTATTTCCAAGCATGCGCACATAGGAGGGTGTAAGGAATGTGATCGATATTTTTTTGGTGATAAAAAGCTTTGCAAGGGCAGACGTGTTTTTAATGGTCTCGTAAGAGGCGATGTAGTTTTTGGCCCGGAACACATTCAGAGCAGCCAGGATCACAATGATGGATGCCACAAAGTTCAGGGGAGAAAGCGTCGCAAGACTGTCTCTCTCTGAGAACAGGACTCTATCACCCTCTCGGATTGAGGCGATCGCCCTGTCCAGATTCCCATACTCATGGAGTACGCCCTTGGGATTTCCGGTCGTACCGGAAGTATAGACCGCAAAAGCCGCGTCATGGGGGGCCGCCTGAACATGTCCGGAAAGGGGCTCCAGGCACATGATTTCCTGCCAGTTTGCAGAACTGATCTCATCCCTGCATCCGCAGTCCTCCCGGATAAAACGGATCCTGTCCGCCGGGTAGGTATCCTCGACCAGGACCCATGCTGCGCCCGCTTTCCATACTCCGACCATGGCAATGACCGGAAGGACGCCGCGGGGAAGATTGATCAGGACAAAATCCTCTTTTCCGATACCTTCCTGTTTCAGCCAGGCATAGACCCTGCCCGACATTTCATCCAACCGGTGATAGGTGATGCCTTTTGTATAAGTCTCATCAAAAAGGATCGGGGCAAGGGGATCCTGCCGGGCATACTCTTCAAGTCGGTCAAGTATTGTGGTTGACATATATTCTCTCCCTCATTATTTTCCGGAACAGCCCAATCACAACAGACAACCCTGTGAATCCCAAGAAACTGACAAGTGGTATATTTGACTTGTAAATGACATAAACACCAGGAAGGAGTCGTAATCCGGGACTATCGCTTTCCATTCAGAAAGGTATCTATATGTGCACTAAATAGTATAGCATGCCTGAAATCTCACATCAAACAACACAGAAATAACGATAGAACGTAACGATAGAAATCGATAGAAATCCGCCAGAAATCAAAAAATGCCCTGTGCCGTAACAAACGTTACAGCACAGGGCTTGCAAGGTGTCGGTGTGTTCCGTCCAGGGTGAATCACAATGCACCGGGATACGGATCTAAAGAAACCGCTGTCCGGTGAGACTCCCTGGTGCGGCTTCTCAGTTCATGCGGAAGGAGCCTGTGTAATAGTCGGCAGCCGGCATGGGAACGGTGCAGAATACGCCATTACGTTTTCTTCTTGTCACGATTCTAAAATAATAGTTGGTGTATTTTTTCAGGCCGGAACCGCGGTATGTTTTGATCACTGCGCTGTGGGCAGTGGCCTTAGTAGGTGTGGACTGGTTCCAGTACCATTTTCCTTTGGGGTTTGTTGTCAGAAAGACGTTGTATCCGCTGCTTCCGTAGATGATTTCCCAGGTGATCTTCTCCTGAAGATTTTTAGATCCGCTGCTGACATTTTTCTTTGTATAATCTTCCGGAGAAGGGGTAATAAATGCGATGTTGGACCATGGACCATACTGTCTGCCCTTTGAGGTAGTCTTGAAGGCGCGGACTTTTACCTGAGTGACGTGTTCATCCTCAACATCTTTGAAGAGGGCGGTGGTAGTTTTGTTGTTCCAGGTCTTCCAGCTGCCGTGGCTGCCGTCCGTCCAGGAATGAAGCGTCTCATAACCGGATGCGCCGGCGACCTTGTTCCAGGCGATGTAACAGTCATCGAAATCGTCCTTCTCCCTCCACCGGACAAATCTGCAGTTTCCCGGCTTTGCAAGCGCAGCGGACGCAGCCTGCGTGTTCATTGCAGGAGCCGCTCCCGCAACCAGTATGGCAGCAAGTACGAGTGCTCCGAGACGTTTTAATACAATACTCATAGTATTTCTCCCCTTCCTTAAATAATCTCCGAAAAACGATCCTGTAAAAAATCTATGTGAAAACGGATATTTACCGCTTAATCATCAAGTTCGACATCCTTGTCCAGAATCTTTCCGGTTTCCGCATCGATCTCATACTCGTACTCATATCCGTCCGCATTGCGGAATTCCACTTCGTACTTTGCCGCGCCGTCGTCATAATCCATGCGGCATTTTTTCATCGTCACATCATTTTCAGACAGGCCCGCATCCTTGAGGGCGATTTCTTTGGCTTCTGTCTTTGAAATCGCAGCGGTCTCTTCTCCGCCCTTATTCTCCGGGACAGTCTCGGGATGGAGCAGCCCCTGATACTCAAGGTCATCCTCTTTCTCCCACGGCTCCTGCTCACGGAAAACGATCGTGCCGTCTGCCACGGCAATTTCGTACTCGAACTTTGTCCTGCCTTCCTGCAGGAACTCGACGACATAGACTTCCCGGCCGTTTTCAAAATCGGTCCCCTGCTTGTAAATGACGACATCGTCCTTATTCACGCCCGCGTCCCGGAAAGCAGCGGCCGCCGCTTCCTCCAGCGCTTTGGTCACTTGATCAGCGTCTGCCTTTTTGCCCGGAGTCAGGCCCTTATATTCAAGGTCATCATCGGCTTCCCAGTTTTCCTTGTCATTTTCCAGGACCGCGCCTGTATCCGCAGCAATTTCATATTCATATTTCATCTGCCCGGGAACAAGGAAATCAATCTCATAAATTTCCGCATTATCACTGTATCCCCAGATCTGTTTATAAACGGCTGCGTCGGTCTCCGCGACTTTTGCATCCTCAAGTGCAGTCTTCACTGCATCCTCCATGGCAACAGTCTGCTTTTGGTTGTCTGCTGCATTTGCAGAAGCGCCGCTGCTGTTTTCAGAAGCAAAAACGGCTGTTCCCGCGATAAGGGTAAACATCATTGTTCCAACAATTAATCCAGTCAGTCTTTTTCTCATAAGGCATTCCTCCTTCTTTTTTTATTTGTTTTGATCATGTATGAAGAATACCAGAGAAAGATTAAGGAAATGTTAGAACACAAATAATCTTGTGTTTGACACCGGATTTTTCAGAAACTGGGGTGGACTCGCAGCAGCGCCATTGTCTGCTCGAGCAGTTCAGGACTGATGCCGTTTGCCAAAACGGCCCGTTTTATGCCCGGCACATGCTCCACCAGTGCTCTGTTGATCAGTTCCTCAGTGGTCTGGTCGGCGGCGGCGCATCCCGCGCAGCGCCCCGTCAGGCGGAAGAACACGACACCGCCTTCCACGCCCGCCACTGTCAGATTCCCGCTGTGTGAGGCGAGGTATGGACGCACATATTCGTCCAGGACAGCTTCCACTTCAGAAGCAATATTTCTTTCGTCAGCACCCATAGTAAACTCCTTTATAAAACTATTTGGTGACAGCGGTGACAGGGGGGGTGACAGGGGGACGGTTCCTTTGACAACTTTTGACAACTTTTGACAACTTGTCAAAAGTTGTCAAAGGAACCGTCCCCCTGTCACCCGTCAAAGGAACCGTCCCCCTGTCACCGCCCGCCCCTGTCGCCCCTGTCACTGTGCGATGAACAGGACGCCGAGTGTTCCGGGGCCGCAGTGGGATGAAATGACGGCGCCTGCCGTCGTCTCCAGGATCTCGTCGAACCGGCCAAGGCTTTCCAGGTATTCTCTCACCGCATCGACAATCTTCCTGTCGCATCCGGAATGGGTGATAAAAACGCGGTCGCTGACCGCAGCCTTAAGATCTTCTTCCATATCCGTTACATAGTCCATGATGAATCTGGCACTTTTTCCGCGGTATTTTTTCTCGGGATACATAGCGCCGTCAACGACCGCAATGCGCGGATGAAGGCGAAGTGCCGAGCCAAGAAAAGCCGAAACGCCCGAGCATCGGCCTCCGCGGTGCAGATAGGTGAGGGTATCGACCACAAAGCTTGCTCTTACTTTTTTCCTGATCTTCCCGTTTTCTGCTGCGATTTCTGCTCCGGTCATTCCGCCGGCAGCCAGTTCAGCGGCCCGGATCACCTGCAGGCCGATTCCGGTGGAGAGATTTTCGGAATCAATGACATATACCCGATCTGTCATTTCCAGGTCTTGAGCCGCCAGAACACAGTTGTTATAGCAGCTGGACATGGAAGATGAAATTGTAAAGATCACATATTCATCTGTGCCGTCCTTATCAAGATAGGATTCAAGATCTTCGATGCCGGGCGCAGAAGTCCTGGGTGTCTCATTGTGCTCATCAGACCATTTGTAGAGGTCGGAAGGCTGGATATCGACGCCGTCTTTATATTCTTTATCTCCAAGGTGGACGTAGAGCGGTATGATTCCGATGTCATATCTGCTGATCAGGGAAGGAGACAGATCACAAGTGCTGTCTGCCAGGATTTTAACCATTTTTCTCTCCTTTTATAAAGAATCGATGAGGCTGAAAAAGGATCGATGAGGCCGGACCATGCTATGGACAATATACAGCTGCGATTACTGCTTTGGCCTCCTATGAATTATACAATCAAATGGGCCGCTGTACAAATACGACAGAGGAGAGCCGCTTTGATTTGCTTTGATTTCATTTTCTGTTTTGCCTGAATATGTTTCCGACAGGGCAAAAAAAGTGCAGCCAGTTTACACTGACCGCACTTTTTTGCCGTGATATGCTCCTTAAGCTGCCGGGTCAAAATACCGCAGCATTGATATACATGAAACAGTTCCTCAGACATTCTGCTGCAGAAGACCAGTAATTTATATGAATCAGCACCGGGATATTTTCCCGATTGATAAACCGGTTAATGAGCCAGCTTGCTCCTCAGGTCTTCGTTGGCTTTCTCGACGTTGAGCCTGGTCAGGATCAGCGTGATCAGCAGGTTGAAGCACATGGGCATCCACAGATACATAATATGCAGCATGCTCATGGTGGATGCGGACTGGGTTGCAGCGCCGCCCACATAGCCGCTGAAGGCTAAGAGCCAGCCCGCCAGGGCGGTACCGATACCGCCGCCCAGCTTGGTGCCGAGGGATGTGCAGGAATACATGGTTCCGTCCACGCGCTTTCCGTGGGTCAGGTAGGTGTATTCCGAGCAGGTCGCGATCAGTGCGTTCATGTCGCCCTGCAGGGGGCTCATGCCCAGCGCCGCGACAGCGGTGCAGACCAGCATCAGCGGCACAGAGCCCATGTATCCGGCAATGACAACGCCCAGACGGCCCAGCGTGCCGATGATATAGCCTGTCAGGTTCAGCTTGTACATTCCGCCGAACTTCATGACCAGTGCCGGCGTGAACAAAAGACCGACGATCATGGGTATATTGATAAACCACGAGAATACGCCCAGCAGGTTGGCGTTTTTGAGGACATAGGTCATATAGTAAATGCCCATGTTCAGGGTTGCGGAATAGATCTGCATCAGGATGTAGGAGGCACAGATCATCAGATAATACTTGTTGCGGATCAGGAGCTTGAAGGCATCCGCCAGGGAATACTTCTCTTCCTCTCCCTCGGCAAGCTTGACTTCCTCTCCCTCAGCCAGTTCTTCCGGCGAAAGTTCCCTGACAGACATGACGGACAGGGTGTTGGAGATCACGCCTACAATCGCATAGATGATCGCCACGATACGCCATGCAGCCGCGCCGCCTCCGAAATGGGCGACCAGGCCTACTGTAATGGTCTGGATCAGCATGCTGGTGCCGAAGGCGAACATGAAGCGGATGGAGCCCATCTGTACACGCTCGTTGTTGTTTTTGGTGATCAGGGCGGTCAGGGCTGAATAGGCGATGTTGTTGGCTGTATAAAAGCCCGCGTTCAGCAGCGTGTAGGCGATGAAAAACCATGCATACTGTGCTTTGGGACTCATATCAGCAGGAATGCAGAAGATCGCCACCAGGCAGACCGCGCAGCCAAAATAGCCGTAGAGCATCCAGGGGCGCGCCTTGCCCATCTTTGTATTGGTCTTGTCGATCATGGATCCGAAGAAAATATCGCTGACGCCGTCAAAGAGCTTGGACACCGCGATCAGCGTGCCGACAATACCCGCGTTCATGCCCACGGTATCTGTCAGGAAGATCATGACAAAAGCAGACAGCAGCGCATACACCACATTGCCGGCGATGTCGCCTGATCCATAGCCGATCTTGTTGACCCATGTCAAATAGGTTTTTTCTTTGTGATCTTTCATTTCATTTTCCCCTTTATACAATCAAATCTCTATGATAAGCCGACATTTCAGGCAGCCCTGAGGGCCGGACACGTCTGTCCGTCACCGCGTCATTTCTATGATAAACCGACATAACAGGCAGCCCTGAGGGCCGGGCACGTCTGTCCGTCACCGCGTCACATCTCCTCCGGCTTCAGTACAAAGGAGAAGCAGAATCTATCGCCGGAGACTCTGTATTCGGGCAGAAGCTCGGGACCGCAGCTGTGTGATCCGATGCCTGCCATACGATGGTCGATGCACAGGACTGTGCTGCCGCAGGGCTCCAGCTCGTAATTGTGGCCCTTGGCTTCCAGTTCCTCCTGCGTGTAGACCGAGGCGTTGAAGGAGAAGGTGCTGTCGGGATCCGCATCCGCAGAAGCCACTGTCAGGCGCAGGCCTTTTCCTTTTACCGTCACGAAGTCGCAGTCATAATGACTTCCGCTCTCCTGCGGCCGGATATAGTCCTCCTGCATGGATGCCGCAGTCCCCTTAAAGTATCCGTGGCGGCCGGCATGATGTTTGTCGATATAGGTCTCCATGGGACCCATGCCGAAATAGCGGACCTTCTTCATGCTGCCGCACAGGAAAAGCCGCAGTCCGATCCTGGGCAGGTCCGGGTACTCCGGATCTTTGTCCGCCTGCACGTCCAGGAGGATCCTTCCGTCAGCGAAAACAGTGGCTTTGTTGTTCATCCGCAGGACAGGCTGGTTTGACATGGCTGCCACAGACTGGCGGATCGAGATTTCCACCGCTTCCGGCACGATTTCCACGTCTGCTTCCCTTTTCGCCGCCGAATCTGCCGGCTTCACAGTTTTCCAGGTCACCTCATAGGCCCTCGTCCCCGTGTGGTCCAGGCGCTCCAGCTTCCATAAATCCGCGCCGGGGGCATCGTTGTCGGTCGGCGCGCGCCAGACATTGAAATCGATCGGACGGTCAAGCAGCTCCCTGCCGTGAACCTTGAGGGAAGTAAACAGGCCGGAAAGGGTATCCAGCCGGTAAGTGAAGCCTTCTCCCTCAATGACCAGACAGCGCTCTGTTTCTGTCACCGTGAGGGCACCCGGGGCTGCCGGCCGGGAATCCGCAGCTGTCTGTGTGCCTGCTGCACCTGCCTGCTTTTCTGCGATCCCGGTCTGTACTGCAGCCGCTCCTGTCTGTGCGCCTGCCCGGCCTGCATTCATTCCGGCAGTATCCTGCCGGATTCTGTCCGTACCCGCCAGAAGCCCGGCTGCCTTCAGAGCCCTCGGCTCCGCAGTGGGGATTCGGATCTCGTCAAAGCCAAGTTCATGCCCGGCAGGGAGTCCGAAAGCTTCTTTTTTCAGAACATACGTGACTGTCAAAAAGCATCTGCCCTTGTCCGGTGCCGTAAAGGCCAGGGGAATCTCCGCGCAGGCATGAGGCGCGACGGAAGGGATCACCAGCGGTCCCTCCGCGATCTGCGATCCGTCCAGGGTCAGCGTCCAGGCTGCGCTGATCTTTTCGGCGGGATCTGTAAAGTCCATGTGGTTTTCCACGGTGAGGATCTGCCTTCCGGCGTCGTATGAGGCGCGCAGCGGCCTGTGAACATTCTTGTATTCCAGAAGACCTGTGTGGGGCGTCCTGTCCGGATAGACCAGTCCGTCCAGGCAGAAATTCCCGTCGTGCTGCAGCTCGCCGTGGTCTCCGCCGTACCAGTATATGGCCTTGCCGTTTTCGGCCGTTCCCTTGTAGACCGCGTGGTCGCACCACTCCCAGACAAATCCGCCGCAGAGCGCCGGATATTTTTCCGTCAGATTCAGATACTCCTTGAAATCGCCGGGGCTGTTGCCCATGGAATGGCAGTATTCCACCAACAAAAGCGGTTTATCCGGCTCATTGTCCAGATAGTCCATCACCTCGTTGAATCCGGGATACATGCGGCCGAAGAGATCGATATTGGAGACATCAAACTCCCGGACCGGACTGGCATAGAAAGCGCTCTCATAGGTCGTCAGCCTTGTCGGGTCGTTTTCTTTGGTCCAGCGCAGGGCTTGCTCAAAGGTGCGGCCGTAACCGCACTCGTTGCCCATGGACCAGACCAGAATGGAGGGGCGGTTGCGGTTGCGGCTGATCATGGACCTGATTCTGTCCAGTGTAGGCTCGACGAAATCCTGATTATCCGCAATACGGAAATGTGCCTTACGCATCCGCTCCGTGTAATCCTCCTCAGTGAATGTGAGAGGGCCTGTTCCATGGCTCTCATTGTCAGCTTCGTCGATGACATAGAGACCCAGTTCGTCACAGAGCTGATAAAACCAGGGTGAATTGGGATAGTGACTTGCCCTGACCGCGTTGAAGTTGTTGGCCTTGATCATGTTCAGATCTTTCAGAGCCTGATCCAGACTGCAGACCGCGCCGGTCACCGGATCCGACTCGTGGCGGTTGACGCCGCGGAAGGTGATGGGCAATCCGTTCAGGGTCAGGACAAGGTCTTTGACCTCGACTTTGCGGAAGCCCACTTTCTCGGTAATGACTTCCTTTTTGGTATCAATGACCAGGGTATAGAGATTCGGATCCTCCGCGTTCCAGAGGACCGGCCGGTCGACCGGGATGGTGACGCTTTCTGTGCGAAGTCCGGACACCTCGTCACGGTCTCCCTCCCTGCCCGGACGAAGCGTGTCCTGATACACTATTCCGGACCCGTCGGGACCGATCAGGGTCAGGCTGACCGGAAGAGGCTTTCTGTTGAAGAAAAAGCGGATCTTCAGATCGGCGCGCAGGAAATCGTCGGACAGATCTGTTTCTATGACATAGTCCTCGATCCTGTCCGCAGGCCTGTGCAGGAGATAGACGTCCCTGAAAATGCCTGAGAAGCGGAACTTGTCCTGATCTTCCAGGTAACTGCCGTCGCACCACTTCAGGACCAGGACCGCCAGCAGGTTGCCGCCCTCCTGAAGGAGTTCTGTCACATCGAACTCCGACGTGTGGTGGGAAATCTGGCTGTAGCCCACATAGGTCCCGTTCAGCCAGACATAGAAACACGAATCCACTCCCTCAAAGTTCAGGAATGTGCAGGGGGCTTTTGGATTTTTGTGCCATTCAAAATGGTGGAGGTAGGCCCCGCACGGATTGTCCTGGGGGACATAGGGAGGATCAAAAGGAAAAGGGTAGCGGATGTTGGTGTACTGGGGGCTGTCATATCCCCGCATCTGCCAGCTGAAAGGCACCATTTCCTTTTTCCACCACTTGCCGGGCTCATAGTCCGGCAGATAAAAATGATCCTGCAGATCATGGATGCTCGGATACCAGGCGAAGCGCCATTCGCACCCGCTCAGCATCTGCAGACGATCCGAACTCTCCCTGTGCCAGGCCAGCCTGTCACCACGAGCGGACGAAGGAACATAATAAGCCCTGTCCGGCATGGTATTCTGGTGAAGGACAGAGAGGTCCTCATAGAGTCTCGGTACGATCAATTTTTGAACCTCCTTTCACATTATTTGTGCCAGTGATTTATGCCGTTTTCCTGAAAAAAGCATATCGAAAAAGGATTCCAAACCATATGAACGATTCGATACAAAACCTGCACAAAAGGATAAAGAAGGAAGTAAATGTGGAAATCGGAAGGGGAAATTTAATAGAATGTAGGTATCCCGAAATCCTGTCAGAAAATCGTCATGCCAGGACTTCCCGGCTGCACCGGAAGCGTAAAATCCGAACGCTCCGCGCGGCGAAATACCGCGCAGCCGCTTATTCGAACTTCTGCAGCATAGAATTGTCGAGCTTTTGCAGTATATAGTTTTCGAACTTTTGCAGTAGATAGTTTTCGGACTTTTGCAGTATATGAATAATAAAAACGATTCACAGGGAAAGTAAGAAGAACTTTTTACAGGTAAAAAGAAATGTCAGGTCAGAACAAGTCAGACAGAAAAACATCAGAACAAAAAAACGAAAAAGGCGCCCCCGTGCAGGACATGTATGTGAATTCCGGTTATCTGTTTCATTCCAGAGTACCGTTTAAGGAAAAGAAAAAACCCCTGCGCATTCTGAGCGCAGGAACTTATCAACTGTACACCAGACCGCTGCTCCCTACCTGGAGGCCAAAAGGCAGGGTCGACTGGCAGATCATTTATATAGCAGCCGGGGAAGGACATTTCTTCTTCGACGGGAAAGAAGTCATCGTACCCGCCGGCAACATGGTGCTGTATCAGCCAAAGCAGCAGCAGAAATATCATTATCTGGGCAAAGACAGGACCCAGGTGTGGTTTGTCCACTTTACAGGGCGGGAAGTCCGCAGCATCCTGAGGCACTATGAGATTCCTCTGGACGGCTATATCCTTCACACGGGCATCTCCCGCGATTACGAGGACCTGTTCAGAAGGATGCGGGACGAACTGGTAAAGTGCTCGTGGGGTTACGAGGAAATGCTGGTCTGCCTCTTCCGCGAACTGCTGCTGACCATACACCGGCGGATGACAGAAAGTATCCCCCGGATCTCCGGCTTCATCCAGGACGAGATGTCCCGCGCCAGACATTATTTCGAAGAGCATTATAACGAAGATATCAGCATCGAACAGTACGCGGCTTCCCGCAGCATGTCCACCAGCTGGTTCACCAGGAGCTTTCGAAGTGCCACGGGCACATCGCCCATGCAGTACATCCTCCAGACCCGGATCCGGAACGCGCAGACCCTTCTGGAGACCACGGATGATTCGATCAGCAACATTGCTTCGATCGTCGGCTATGACAATCCCATGTACTTCAGCCGCCTTTTCAGCAGAGCGAAAGGGGTCTCCCCCACCGGTTACAGAAAGATCTACCGGGAGAAATATCTGGCGGAGATCGGATTGTCAGGGGGACGGTTCCTTTGACACTTTCTCCGTGTCCTCTGTCAGGGGGACGGTTCTTTTGTCAGCTTTTCCGACGTACCGGAGGGACGGTTCCTCTGTCAGCTTTGCCGTGGTATCGGGAGTGGTTCTTCTGTCAGCTTTTGTCCCGATTGTTGTCAAAGGAACCGTCCCCCTGACACCCTCCGGCAGACCCAATAGAAAAAGAGCCCTGCATTCGGCAGCATATGTTGCTGCTTTCTGCAAGGCTCATTTTGTCGTCGCTATCGGCGGAGCGTTATACCTTTTTCAGGCTAATGGAAATGGCTCCAAAATATATCATGTTTATTCGTACTCAAGGCTTTTCGCCTGATACTAAGCAGTTTTGTATAGGGGCTATTGATTTATTTCGTTTCAGTTATCCTGTGTGATCTTATTTCCACACGCTATCCGAACGAATGCTATCATTTGGCTATCAGCCGGTGCTATCACTCCTTCTTTGT
>OCVV011352595.1_pt1 | contig 33328 bp, 24 predicted proteins | sample 1539721 | NCBI WGS metagenome assembly OCVV01 (sample SAMN02144230, study PRJEB22623) | gut metagenome | biome: sheep rumen | host: Ovis aries | place: New Zealand | reverse complement strand
CTATAAAAGTATTATAATCAACTAGTATGAAACATATATTGAAAAATTTGGGAGAAAACAATGGATGAAGTAATATTTGTAACACATAATAAAGGAAAAATTAATTCTGCAAATAAACAAATGAAAAATGTAAATTTTAAAATATTTGAATATGAATTAGAAGAACCTAGAAGTGACGATATAAAATACATTTCTAAATATAAAGTAGAAGAAGCATATAAGATAGTAAAAAAACCATGCATATCATTAGATGCTGGATTTTGGATAGATTCATTAAATGGATTCCCTAGAGCTTATGTTAATTATTCATTAGATACATTAGGCCTAGAAGGAATACTTAAACTTATGGAAGGAAAAGATAACAGAAAATGTAAGTTTACTGAATGCCTTTCATATTATGACGGAAAAGAATTAAAACAGTTTATGGGATTTCACCCAGGTAAATTGTCTAAAGAAATACTAGGAAACGATACAGCTAAGAAATGGTCAGATTTATGGTATATTTTTATACCAGAAGGTTATGAAAAGACATTAGCACAAATGACAGATGAAGAAAGAGATAATCGTAAAATAATTAATTCACAAGACTCTATGAAAGAATTTGCTAAATGGTATGAAAATAGGAGCTAAAAATGATTTTTAAGAAGAAATTTGTTAAAGGAATAAAAGATGTTGGCAAGTATAATTTAATTAAAAATACTAGCATTTTAGAAATACTAGAAGACATAGGAAGTATGCATTCAGATTATGCAGGGTACGGCGTATTAAATATGGATGAAACTAAAGTGAGCTGGGTTTTATTAGATTGGAAAGTTAAAGTATTAAATAGACCTACTTATTGTGAAGAATTAGATGTTCATACTTGGGGACATGATTTTTCAAAAGCTTCGACTTATAGAGATTTTGAAGTATATGATAGCAAAGGCAATTTATGTATTATTGGAACATCAAAATGGGCAATGATTAATATTGATACACATAAAATTATAAGAATGACAGATGAAATAGCTGCTAAATATGAATGTGAAGAAAATCACAATCTATTTGAAGAAGGCATAGAAAAAATAGAGTTGCCAGAAGAATATACTAATTCAATAGAGTTTAATATTACCAGAAAAGATATAGATGTTAACAATCATCTTCATAATACATTATACTTAAGTTATGCATATGAAGTGTTACCAGATGAAGTATATGAAAAAGAAGTTTTTGATTATATAAGAATTAACTATAAAAAAGAAATTAAACTTGGAGACAGCATTATTTGTAAATATGCTAAAAAAGAAGATAAACATATAATTGAAATATATAATAAAACAAAAGACGTATTATCAGCAATGATAGAATTGAAATAGAGGGATATAATTGGATATAAACTTAACTAAGAAAGAATTTTATAAGAAAATATACAATATAAAAAGATTCAAATTTGTTAAGAGTGTTTTAAAATCAAATATGCAACATAAAAATACTAGTACATATAAACATGCAAGAAATGTAGCATATAATAGCTTTGTTTTAGCAAAAAAATTAGAGAAGAGATACAATTTGAAATTTAATTATGACGAGTTAGTTGAAGCAGCATATCTTCATGATTTTTGCTTATATGATTGGCATACTAAAGATAAAAGGCATAGACTACATGGATTTAGACATCCTAAAATAGCTGCAGAAACTGCAAAAAATATATGTGGTATTAATAAAGCAGAACAAGATATGATTAAAACTCATATGTGGCCTTTAACAATTACTAAAATTCCCAAATCAAAAGAAGCTTTATTGATTTCAGTGGTTGATAAAGCTCAAGCAATAAAAGAAATAATAAAGTAAAGAGGTATAAATGAAAACAGGATTTACAATTGGAAAATTTGCTCCTTTTCATAAAGGACATGAATTTTTAATTGAAACAGCATTGAATGAAGTAGATGAATTATATGTTGTTGTTTATGATACACCTAAATTAGATATTGATATTGATACAAAAATAAATTGGATAAAAGATAGATATCCAGGTGTCAAAATAATAAAGGCTTTTGATAGCCCTAAGCAATATGGACTAGACCAAGATAGTGTAAAAGTTCAAATGGAGTATTTAGAAAAACAATTAGGAAAGGTAAAACCTAATGTTTTTTATAGCAGCGAATTGTATGGGGAAGAAGTTGCAAAATGGATGAATATTCCTCATAGAATGGTTGATTTAGAAAGAAAGAATGTACCAATAGGAGCTAGTAAAATAAGAAAAGACGTAGAAGGAAATAAACAATTTTTGAATGATGAAGTATATAGTGATTTAATAAATAAAGAAGAGCTTAAAAAATAAGCTCTTCTTTATTTACTTTTTATGGACAGAATTTTTGATAAAATCTATTATTTTCTTTTCGATAACTTCATAATCTATATTTGTATAATTGTGATCAACTCGTGTTTCACAATAATTATAAATAAGATTTAATGAAATAAAAATAGTTTCTTTTAATTCATTTCCGTCAAATCCTTTTTCTATTAATAAATCATATATTTTTTCTGCAAGACCTATTTGCTCTTCCTCTAAATACATAGCTATTTCTTCATCTGAAGAAGCTAGAGCGCTTAATTCTTTACGACACATATTTGTTTTCTCATAATTGGCTACAAATACTTGAATTACATGATGGAGAGCAACTTCGATGTCTTTAACTCCATAATCTCTAAAAATTTCATCAAACAAAGGAAGAAAGAAATTTTCTTTAAATTTCAAATATCCTTGTATTAAAATATCATGTTTATCCTTGAAATAACTATAAACTATCCCAGTCGAAACGCCAGCAGCTTTGGCAATTTCAGCAGTATTTGTGTTATGATAACCCTTTTCACAAATTAACTTAAAACCATGATCTAATATCTTATTCTTTTTATCAATTGACCTTTTTTGTGTAGGTTCTCTAACTGAAATTTCTCTCATTATTTTCCTCCTGAAAATCAATGTAAGTCAATTATACACTGTTTTATATGAATTGGCAAATGTGAAAAAAGTTTCATGTAATATTGTAGTTTTTTTAAAAAAATTATATAATCTCACCAAGAAGAGTTTACTTTAAGCAATGGAGGAAAAATATGGAAAACATAGTTGAAATTAAACATTTGACAAAAGCCTATAAAGTAGGTGAAAAAGAGTTTAATGCCTTGGATGGCATTGACTTAGAACTGAAAAAAGGAGAACTCATAGTAGTTCTAGGACCTAGTGGTGCTGGGAAATCAACACTACTAAATTTAATTGGAGGTATGGATATACCAACTTCAGGGCAAATAAAAATTGATGGAGAGGATATTTCAAAGTATTCTGAAAAAAAACTAAGTGATTATAGAGCTGAAAACGTTGGATTTATTTTTCAATTCTATAATATTCTACCAACACTTACAGTATATGAAAATGTAGATTTAGTAAAAGAAATTGTTAAAGATAAAGTAGATACTTTAGATGCTTTAAAAAGTGTTGGGCTAGAAGAACACAAAAGTAAATTTCCAAGTCAACTTTCAGGAGGTGAACAACAAAGAGTTTCAATAGCAAGAGCTATTGCTAAGAATCCAAAACTATTATTATGTGATGAACCTACAGGAGCATTAGATTCTAAAACAGGTGTAGAAGTTTTAAAACTTTTAAGAAAACAATGCGATAGAAATGGTGGTACAAACACTGTAATAATAGTTACACATAATAGCTTATTTGCTGAAATTGCAGATACAGTTGTGAGAGTGAAGAATGGAAAGATAGAATCTGTAACACCAAATAATAATCCTAAGAAAATAGAGGAGGTTGTTTGGTAATGTTAGTAAAAAAAGTAATACGTGACATTCTAAAGAACAAATCTCAATTCTTTACGATTTTTATAATGATATTTCTAGCAGTATTTGCTTATGCAGGTATAAATGCATATATGAATGGAATGACACATAGTGCTGCAAAGTATTATGAAAATCAAAATTTACAAGATATTTGGCTTACATCAAAAGGATTTACAATAGATGATTTAAATAAAATCAAAGAAATAGAAAACGTAGGTGATGTAGAAAGAATTTTACAACTTAAAGGAACAGTAACAAATCCTGAAAAGTATACAGATCCAAATTCAAATAAGCCATTAAAAGATTTGATATTAGAATGTAATTTCATTGAAGAAAATGATATATCAAAAATGTATCTAGTTGAAGGTGAAGAATATAGTTATGACAAAAATGGATTGTGGCTTGATTATTATTTAGCTGATGCATTAAATATTAAAACTGGAGATGAAATTGAATTTTCATTAGAAGGTATAACTTTAAAAGAGAAAGTAATGGGACTAATAGAGACACCAGATCATGTATACATAATGAAAGATGAGACTGCAATATTTCCAACACATACAGACTATGGGTATTGCTATATGTCTCTTAACGAATTTCCTAGTCCTTATAAAATAATGCCTATAGCATATGTAGACGTTAAAGATGAATCAAAAGTACAAGAAACAATTAACCAAATTAAAGAAAAAATCCCAGGAATAATTACCGCTTCTACCAGAGATGATGATGTTTCATACTCAGGATATCAAAGAGAAGCAGAAGAAGGTGAAACTTATTCCGGAATTTTTTCAGGACTATTTGTATTTATAGCAATTTTATCAGTTGTAACAACTATGAATAGATTTGTAAGGAAAGAAAGGACACAGATAGGAACATTAAAAGCGTTAGGCTTTAAAAAACATAAAGTGACATTTATGTATGTAAATTACGGCTTTTTATTATCAGTCGTAGCAAGTATTTTAGGAATAATACTTGGAAACCAAATAATTGGTAAATTCTTCTTAAAAATGGAAATGGAATTTTATGAGATCCCATACTATAGTATAGTTACAATTCCAAAGGTATATTATGTAGCAATAGGAATTGTAATATTAATAACGCTTATTACATATCTATCATGTAGAAAAATATTAAAAGAACCAGCAGCAGAAGCTTTGAGAGTAGAAAGACCCAAAGTTAAAGTTAAAGAAAAAAATATAACTACATCTTCAATATTTAAAAATGCTTCACTTTCAACAAAATGGAATATAAGAGATATATTAAGGTCAAAAGGAAGAACACTAATGGCCTTGATAGGAATAACAGGGTGTACTGCATTAGTAATAGTAGCACTTGGAATGTTTGATTCTATAAAAGCCTATATGGATTGGGAATTTGATATAATTAACAATTTTGATTACAAATTAACTCTTTCAGAAGATTATTCTGATGAAGAATTTCAAGACTTAATAGAAAAATATGGAAATAATACTTCTCAAAGCGTAGGTGTAGAATTTAAACATAATGATCAGATAGTTTTAAAACCACTTACAATTAATAACGCAAAAGGATTATTACAAGTAACAGATCATAATAAGAAACCTTTTGAAATGAAAGAAAATGGTATTTATATAACAGAAAAGATGGCAAAGATATATAACCTAAAAGTAGGAGATAAAATAACATGGAGAATAATAAATACCGATACTTGGTATGAATCAGAAATTGTAGGACTAAATAGAGACCCTCAATCGCAACAGATATTCTGTACAAAAGAATATACAGATTCATTAAATATTGCCTACAAACCTGATGGAATATATACAAATTATGATTTAAGCAATATAAAAGAATTACCAGGAGTAAGTACAATACAAACAATTGGCAATTTAAAAGATAGTGTAAATAATATGTTGAATATGATGTATGCATTGATCTTTATGCTAATTATAGTTTCTGTGATACTTGCATTTGTAATAATATATAATTTAGGAGTACTTTCATTCTCAGAAAAAGAATATCAATTTGCAACATTAAAAGTATTAGGATTTAAAGATAAACAAATAAAAAAGATATTTATAACTCAAAACATATGGATATCTATTGTGGCAATATTAATATCAATGCCACTTGGCTTTATTTTAACAGATTACATATTTAAAAATGCAATAGGTGATACTTACGACTTTAGCGCATCAATAAAACCTATTACATTTATACTAAGTGCAATAGGTACATATATAGTTTCATTACTAATAAATATGCTTTTATCAAGAAAAGTTAGAAAGATTGATATGGTTTCATCACTTAAAGGAAATGAGTAATTTTAAATAGGTCGCATAAATTATTTTTATGCGGCTTATTTTTATATAAAAAATATTTAAAAAGTAAGATTAATTTGATATAATGACCTAAAATTATATTTAAGAAAAAAAGGATGTTTTAAAAATGGGAAATATCGCAATTTTAGACGAACTAACAATTAATCAAATAGCAGCTGGTGAAGTAATTGATAGACCAATGAATGTTGTAAAAGAACTAGTTGAAAATAGTATTGACGCAGAAGCTACAAAAATAATTGTTGAAGTTAAAAATGGTGGTAAGAAATTAATAAAGATAGTTGATAATGGTAAAGGTATTCCTGGAGAAGATTTAGATATAGCTATTGAAAGACATAGTACAAGTAAAATCAGAAATATAAATGATTTAGAAAAGATATATACTATGGGATTTCGTGGTGAGGCTTTAGCATCTATTGCAGCTATTTCTAGATTAACTATTACATCTAAAACAGATGATGAAGATTTAGCAACTTCAATGGTATCTCAAGGTGGAACTATTATTTCTAAAGATGAAGTTGGAGGAAGTAGAGGTACAACCATTTCTGTTGAAAATCTTTTCTACAATACTCCTGTAAGATATAAATTTTTAAAACAAGATTCTACAGAAAGCAGATATATAAGAGAATGGGTAGAAAAAGCAGCATTAGCTAATACAAATGTATCATTCAAACTAATAATAGATGGAAAAACACAATTTCAATCAAGTGGTAATGGAAGTCTTCAAGATATTATTTATACTTTATATGGCAAAGAGATTGCTGAAAATCTAATTGAAGTTGATTTTGAAGAAGAAAAGATTAAAGTTACAGGATATATTGGAAATACTAGAATTGCTAAAGACTCAAGAAAGAATCAAATCTTATTCTTAAATGGAAGAAATATTCAAAATGCAACATTAACAGCAAGCTCTGATCAAGCTTTTAAAGGCTCTACCGGAATTGGTAAATATGGATTTTATATTTTAAATCTTGAAATGCCTGCAACATATTATGATATAAATGTCCATCCAACGAAAATGGAAGTCCGTTTTAAAGAAGAAGATATGATTTTCAAAGTCTTTTATCATGCAATAAAAAATGCAATATTAAGTGAGCAATTTTTAGGAAACACTGAAAATGAGATGGATCATACAGAATATATAGAAAACGAATTAGAATTCGTTACTAATAAGTTAGAAAAACAAGAAGAAGATTATAACCTTATTGAAAGAAAAGAAAAAAGACATATTGATTATAAATATATAGGAATCATTTTTAAAACTTATATTGTAGTTGAGATTGACGGAGAAATATATTTAATAGATCAACATGCGGCACATGAAAGAATTTTATATGAACAAATAAAAGAAAACTATAAGAACAATTTAACCAACAATACTCAAATGACTTTAATTCCAGAGGTAGTAAATTTAACTCATAAAGAAATGGAATTCGTAGAAAACAATATGGATATATTCAACAACTTAGGTTTTGAAATGGAAAGCTTTGGAGAAAATTCTTTAAAGATATTCGGTATACCAGATTTAGAGTATAAGACTAAAACAAATACAATATTTATGGATACATTAGATGAAGTTATGACAGAAGAAAGAACTTCTATAAAAGACATAGAAGAAAGATTTATTGCTACAGTTGCATGTAAAGCAGCTGTTAAGGCACATATGGATTTAACTAAAGAAGAAGTAGATTTTCTAATTCAAAATCTTCTTAATCTAAATCATCCATATACATGTCCTCATGGACGACCTACTACAATTAAGATTTCTAAAGATCAATTAAAAAGAGAGATTAGTTAGAAAGGAAAATAAATGGATATATTTTATGGATTATTAATTCCTTTTCTAGGAACAACTTTAGGTAGTGCAATGGTTTTTCTAATGAAAGACAAAATAAATCCTAAACTAGAAAAGATATTATTAGGCTTTGCATCAGGAGTAATGATTGCAGCATCAATTTGGTCATTGCTAATGCCATCTATCGATATGGCAGAAGAACAATCAATAATAAAGTGGCTACCTGCAGCTACGGGATTTTTACTTGGAATGTTCTTCTTACTTATTTTAGATAGTATAATTCCTCACTTGCACTTAAAAAGTGATGAGCCTGAAGGAATTAAAACTAAACTTGAGAAAACAACAATGATGGTTTTAGCTGTAACACTTCATAATATTCCAGAAGGAATGGCAGTTGGTGTTATATTTGCTGGAGCTATGATAGGTAATACTGGCATTACCATGGCAGGAGCATTTGCATTAAGTATTGGTATAGCTATTCAAAACTTTCCAGAAGGAGCTATTATTTCAATGCCTTTAAAAGCAGAAGGAGTTTCAAAAACAAAAGCTTTTGTACTTGGAACACTTTCAGGAATTGTTGAACCAATAGCAGCAATTATAACAATTTTACTTACAAATTTAATTGTTCCTGTTCTTCCATATTTATTATCATTTGCAGCAGGGGCAATGATATACGTAGTAGTTGAAGAATTAATACCAGAAGCACAAGATGGCAATCACTCAAATTTAGCAACTATAGGTGTTGCTATAGGATTTGTAATTATGATGATCCTAGATATTGCTCTAGGGTAATTTATTAAAGTTTAAAGGAGGTAGCTTTCAATGAATAAAAAAGTTGTGGCTATTGCAGCAGTAATTATTATTGCACTTTTAGCAGGTTTTACAATAGGTTATGCAGTAAGAAGTAATGTTAGGAATAAACAAATTTATGAAAAGTTTAATCTAACAAATAATACAACAAATCAAGTAAAAAATGCAGAAACTGAAGATGAAAATGAAGTTATTCCAGGAGCAGCAGAAATAGAAGTATTGGAATAGGAAAAAGATATGTTTCAAATAAAGAGTATAAAAAAGAGTGCTAAGAGTTTCTTAAAAAAGAACAAGTGGACTCTTATCGTTGCCGGAATACTTACAACTTTTATTGTTGGTGAAACTACTTTAACAAATATAAGTTATAACAACCTAGAAATAACTTACGATGCTTTTCAAAGAGTAAGGACTCAAGTCGTAGAATCAGATGATAATGATGAAGAAAAGAAAAATACGACTCAAGATATTGTTGCACAATATAGTAGTAATTTAGTTTCACAGATTTTTTCTGGTGACACAGATAGTTTTATAACTGAATATAATAAAAAGAATAATGTAACTAAAGGCGTTTTTTATGATGTATTTAGTATTATTTCTACTAGTAGAATCCAAATAACTCAATTTTTTGGAAAAATAATAAATAGTAGTGATAATTCTTTTGCAGTAGCACTTACACTTGCTTTAATGGCTTTATTTAGTTTGGCAATTAAAATATTATTAACTAATCCGCTTCTAATAGGCCAAAGCAGGTTGTTTTTAGAGAGTATTAATTATCATAAAACCAGATTAAGAGTAATAGGACACTCATTTAGAAGAGGAAGATATCCTAATTCTGTAAAAACAGTCCTTTTAAAAAACGTGCGCCAAATATTATGGAATATAACAATAATAGGAGGTATCATCAAAAATTACTCTTATAAGATGGTAACTTACATTTGCGCAGAAAATACAAGTATCAAAGCCAAAGATGCAATTAAGATTTCAAGAGAAATGATGAATGGACATAAATTTGAAAGCTTTAAAATAGATCTATCATTTTTAGGTTGGAATATATTAATTGTACTAACATTTGGTTTGGCTGGTATATTTGTAAAACCATATTATGAGTCAGTATATGCTGAATATTATTCAAGATTAAGAAAAGAATATATAGAAAACAAAAAATATAAATATGAATTACTAAATGATTTTGGTTTATATGAAAACTTAGAAAACAAACCTACATACTCTGATGCTAAAAATAAAGAAGAAAGAAGATTAAAAGTAATTGAAGAATATGAAGAAATTAATTCTAAATATGACTGGTTAGATTACATTATTTTCTTCTTTATATTTGCAATCATAGGATGGCTTTGGGAAGTATTATACTTTACTTTAGAATTTGGAGTAATAGTAAATAGAGGAGCTTTATATGGACCATGGCTTCCAATTTATGGCTTTGGATGTAGTTTTGTAATACTAATCTTTTCTAAGCTTAAAAGATTGTCTAGATTACAAGCAAACCCATTTAGAACATTTTTGTTAGTAATGCTTGTTTGTACTTTTATGGAATATATGACAAGCTTTGTTATGGAAAAAGCAACAGGAGTTAGATATTGGGAATATTCAGGAATATTCTTAAATCTAAATGGAAGAGTGTGCTTAGAAAACTCAATCTTCTTTGGAGTTGGAGGATGCTTATGTATCTATCTTATAGGTCCACTTTTACAAAGAGGAGTACATAAAATAAGAAAAGACTATAAAGTAATAGCTTGTACAGTATTTTCTTTTATAATAATGTGTGATGCTCTATATTCGACTTTTGTACCTCATACAGGAAAGTATATAACTGAGACAAATCCAAATGCAGAAGAATATATAACAGAAACGATAAAAGAAAAACAACAAGAAATAGAAGAGAAATCAAATTTAGAAGAATTTGTAATTGAAGAATAAATTAGATAGTGTTAAAATACTATCGGTAAAAAAATATCGAACGAGGATTAAAATGGAAATTTCAAAAGCAACAATAGAAAGATTACCAAAATATTTAAGAATATTAATACAAAAGAACAAAGACGGTGTAGAAAATATATCTTCTACAGTAATAGCAAATGAACTAAAGTTAAATCCAATACAAGTAAGAAAAGATTTAGCAGCGATTTATAAAAAAGATGGTAAACCAGGTGTTGGATTTGACATACCAAAGTTAATTGAAGATATATCTGAATTTCTCAACTTAAATGACACTAAGAATTTACTAATAGTAGGAGCTGGAAGATTAGGACAAGCATTAATGAACTATACAGGTTTTGAAAATGATATTCATAAGATAATAGCTCTAGATAATGATATATCTAAAATTGATAATGTAAAAATATTCGATTCTAATAAACTAGAAGAATTGGTAGAAAATCAGAACATAAATGTTGGAGTAATAACTGTTCCAAAGCAAGCAGCGCAAGAAATGTGTGACAGATTAGTAAAAGCAGGAATAAAAGCTATTTGGAATTTTGCACCAGCAAACCTTAAAGTGCCAGAAGGTGTAAAAATCAAAAATGAAGACCTTTCTGCATCACTTACGATATTACTTAATAGTTTAAAATAAGGAGGAAACAAAAGATGGAAGAAGACTACATGGTAGTAGACAGTCTAGAATCTCTTCAAGAAAAAATCGCACAAGTAAGAAAAGCACAAGAAGAATTCAGCAAATTTACACAAGAAAAAGTAGATAAAATCTTTTTCGAAGCAGCTATGGCAGCAAATAGAGCAAGAATACCGTTAGCTAAAATGGCTGTAGAAGAAACTGGAATGGGTGTAGTTGAAGATAAAGTAATTAAAAATCACTATGCATCAGAATATATCTATAATAAATATAGAAATGAAAAGACATGTGGCGTAATAGAAGAAAACAAAGCTTATGGATATAAGAAAATAGTAGAACCAATTGGAGTTATTGCTGCTGTTATCCCTACAACAAACCCAACATCTACTGCTATTTTTAAAACATTAATAGCTCTAAAAACTAGAAATGGAATTATAATAAGTCCACATCCAAGAGCTAAGAATTCAACTATTGCAGCTGCTAAAATAGTATTAGAAGCCGCTGTTAAAGCAGGTGCACCTAAAAATATAATTGGTTGGATAGATACACCTTCACTTGAAATGTCTAACTTAGTTATGCAATCTAGTGATCTTATATTAGCAACTGGTGGACCTGGTATGGTTAAAGCGGCTTATTCAAGCGGTAAACCAGCATTAGGAGTTGGAGCAGGAAATGTTCCAGCTATTATAGATGAATCAGCAGATATTATTTTAGCTGTAAATTCTATTATTCATTCAAAAACATTTGATAATGGAATGATTTGTGCTTCAGAACAATCTGTAATTGTACATGAAAGCATCTATGATAAAGTAAAAGAAGAATTTACTAAAAGAGGTTGTTATTTCTTAAATCCTGAGGAAACAGAAAAAGTAAGAAAAACAATAATTATAAATGGTTCAGTAAATGCTAAAATAGTAGGTCAAAAAGCACATACTATAGCCGAGATTGCAGGAGTAGAAGTTCCAGAAAGTACAAAAATATTAATTGGTGAAGTTGAAAGTGTAGAAATTGAAGAAGAATTTGCACATGAAAAATTATCACCAGTGCTTGCAATGTATAAAGTATCATCATTTGATGAAGCACTTCAAAAGGCATCTAAATTAGTTGAAGATGGAGGTATTGGACATTCATCATCAATTTTTTTAAATACTGTAACTGAAAGTGAGAAGTTAGAAAAATTCCAAAACGCAATGAAGACCTGTAGAATTTTGGTAAATTCACCATCATCTCATGCAGGAATTGGAGATATATATAATTTTAAACTAACACCATCACTTACTCTAGGATGCGGTTCTTGGGGTGGTAACTCAGTTTCAGAAAATGTTGGAATTAAACATTTATTAAATATAAAAACCGTAGCAGAAAGGAGAAATAATATGCTTTGGTTAAGATGCCCAGAAAAGATTTATATAAAAAGAGGATGTTTACCTGTAGCTTTAGAAGAACTAAAATACGTTTTAGATAAAAAGAAAGTTTTTATAGTAACTGATTCATTCTTATTCGAAAATGGTTACACAAAGGGAATTACTGATAAATTAAATGAACTTGGAATTGAACATACTACATTTTCAAATGTAGCACCAGATCCTAATATTTCATGCGCTAAAGAAGGAGCTAAATTAATGTCAGAATTTAAACCTGATTGCATAATAGCTTTAGGTGGTGGTTCTGCAATGGATGCTGCTAAAATTATGTGGGTTCTATATGAACATCCAGAAGTTGATTTCCAAGACTTAGCAATGAGATTTATGGATATTAGAAAAAGAGTATATGATTTTCCAAAGATGGGTGAGAAAGCATATTTCATAGCAGTTCCTACATCAGCAGGAACTGGCTCTGAAGTTACACCATTTGCGGTAATAACAGACGATGAAACAAATATTAAATATCCATTAGCTGATTATGAACTACTTCCAAAGATGGCTATAGTTGATAGTGATTATATGATGAATGCTCCAAAAGGTTTAACTGCCGCTTCTGGAATTGATGCTTTAGTACACTCAATTGAAGCTTATGTGTCTGTAATGGCAACAGAATTTACAGATTCTATGGCAAAAGAAGCAATAAAACTAATTTTTGAATATTTACCAAGAGCATATAAAGAAGGTGCAAATGATCCAGAAGCAAGAGAAAAAATGGCACATGCAGCAACTCTAGCTGGTATAGCTTTTGCAAATGCATTTTTAGGAATATGCCATTCAATGGGACATAAATTAGGTGCTTTCCATCATTTACCTCATGGTATAACAGTTTCATTAGTATTAAATGAAGTAATGAAATATAACAGCAGCGAAGCTCCAGAAAAGATGGGAACATTCCCACAATATGATCATCCAAAAACTTTAAGAAGATATGCTGAAATTGCAGAATTCTTAGGAATAGATGGAGCAAATGATGAAGAAAAATTAAATAAGCTTTTAGAAAAAATTGATTGGTTAAAAGATGAAATAGAAATTAAACATACAATTAAAGATTATGGAATATCTGAAGAAGATTTCTTAGCAACTTTAGATGAAATGAGTGAGCAAGCATTTGATGACCAATGTACAGGTGCAAACCCAAGATATCCATTAATCTCTGAAATAAAAGACTTATACTTAAAGGTTTATTATGGAGGTGAAAGATAGATGTCATATAATTTAACAGAAGAAAATATAATAGCAAGAAGACCAACAAAACAAGTTTACCATGATGGTAATTCTACTATTAAGTTATTTGAGAATAACTATTCAAAATCAAAAATACTAAATGAAGCTTTAAATCAAGTTAAAGTTGAAGAATCAACAGATCTTAAAATAGCTAAATTAAGAGAAGTTACAACTTTTGATGGCAGATGGGCATTAGTATCTGAACATATAGAAGGAAATTCTCTAGAAGAGTTAATGAATCTTCATCCTGAAAAAGAAGATGAATATCTAGAACTTTTTGTTAGAATTCAATTAGAAGTTTTAGATAAAAGAATTACTCTAATTAATTCTATGAAAGAAAAATATAAAAGAAAAATTAATGAAAACCAGACTATAGATAATTCAATAAAATATGAATTATTACAAAGATTAGAAGGAATAGAAGCACATGAATACTTATGCCATGGAGACTTTAATCCAAGTAATATCATAATAAAAGAAAATGGAGAACATTTCATTATAGATTGGGCACATGTTACAAAAGGTAATACATCAGGAGATGTTGCTTTAACATATCTATTATTTAAGATGAATGGCAAAGATGAATTGGCTGAAAAGTATTTTGATTTATTTACTAAGCTTTCAGGTATGGATAAAGGTTTAATTCAAAGATGGATACCAATAGTTGCTGCAACACAACTTGAAAAATATTCTGGAAAAGAAGAAGAATTTTTAAGAAATTGGATAAATGTAGCAGAATACTAAAATAAAAGGAAATAAATTTTAAATGGATATAATTAATGATTTAATTTCGAAACTAGAATATAATAAAGTTATTACTTCTGTAATAGTAGTAATACTAAGCATTATTCTTTATAAAAGTTTAATATTTTTTATAAGCAAAGGTGAAGAAAAAAGTCTTTTTTCAGGAAAGAAAAGTAAGACTTATATGAGACTTACAAGAAGTATAATAAGATATGTATTTATTATTATTACAGTTCTTATTCTATTACAAGTAAATGGTATTAATGTAAGCTCACTTCTAGCAGGTGTTGGAATCTTAGGTGTTGTTATAGGTTTAGCTATTCAAGATTGGTTAAAAGACATTATAAGAGGTTCTAGCATATTATCAGACAATTATTTCCAAGTAGGTGATGTAGTTAAGTTTGGTGAGATAGAAGGAAAAGTATTAGTAATTGGCCTTAAGACAACTAAAATTCAAGATCTTAAGACAAACAATGTAATATCAATAGCAAATAGAAATATAGAACAAATTGAAGTTGTCTCTAATGTGATTTTCGTAACAGTTCCAATGCCATATGATGTTAAAGTTCAAAGAGCCGAAAAAGCTATAGATGATATTCTAGAATTAGTTAAAAAATGTAATGATGTAGAAGGTGCAAGATATGTAGGAGTTACAGAACTTGGCGATTCATCTATAGACTATTTAATAGAGGTTACATTAGACCCTCATAAGAAAAGACAAGTAAGACGTGATACATTAAGATGTATTTTACTAGGCTTAGAGAAAAACAATATTGAAGTTCCATTTAAACAAATTGATATTCATAATAAATAAAATAAAAGGGCATTAACTTTTTTTTAGTTACTGCCCAAAATTTTTCTTAAAGATAAAAGGAGGAGGGTATAAAGAAAAATGAGAAAGATACAAAAGCTTTTTGATTGGGGCTGGTATAAATTTGGGAAATGCCTATTAGGATTATTAATAAATTCAATTGCAATAAATCTATTTATAGTTCCAAACCATTTTTATATAGGTGGAGTATTAGGTTCTGCTCAGCTAATAAGATCTGCAATAGTTGCCAAAACTGGAATTACTTTTCCATTTGATATAAGTTCACTTATATATTATGCATTTAATATTCCACTTTTCTTATTTGCATATAAAGATTTAAGTAAAAAGTTTTTTATAAGAACACTTTTTGCTGTAACATTTAATACTATATTCTTAGCTATAATGCCAATACCACAAAATCCATTAGTTCAAAATGTTTTTGCTAATGTTGTAATAGGAGGAGTATTAAGTGGTATAGGAATTGGTATGATTCTAAGTACAGGAAGTTCAACTGGTGGAACAGATATAATAGGTATTTCGATTAGTAAAAGAAGTAAATCTTTAAGTGTAGGAAATATCAATTTAGTATTTAATACAATTATTTATGCAATATGCGGAATCTTTTATGGAGTAGAAACTATGATATATTCTATAATGATTTCAATATTTGAATCATTCTCAATTGATAGACACCATAGCCAAAATATTAGTTCAGAAACATTTATATTTACAAAGAAAAATCCAAATGACTTAATAAGATTTATTAATACTACCTTAAAAAGAGGTGCAACATATTGGGATGCTGTAGGTGGATATACAAAAACCAAAACAACTATTGTATATACAGTTTTAAGCAAATATGAAAGAATGAGATTAGAAAGACACATGGATGAATTTGATCCTGATGCATTTATGGTAGGAGACGATGGAGTAAAAGTAATTGGAGAGTTTACAAAATATTTAGTATAGATTTTTAAAGGTACTTAAGTTTTAAGTACCTTGTTTTTTAGCCTTATACATGGTAAAATACATAATTGAAATAAATTTTTTTTGGGGAGCTTAATATGTTCGAATTAGTTTCTGAGTATAAACCAACTGGAGATCAACCTCAGGCAATTGAATATTTATCTAAAGGTATAAAAGAAGGAAAGAAATTTCAAACACTTTTAGGTGTTACAGGTTCTGGTAAAACATTTACTATGGCAAATATTATAAAAGAGGTTCAAAAACCAACTTTAGTTTTAGCACATAATAAGACACTCGCAGGACAACTTTATTCTGAATTTAAGGAATTCTTTCCTAATAATAGAGTAGAATACTTTGTTTCATATTATGATTATTATCAACCAGAAGCATATATTGCATCATCTGATACATATATAGAAAAAGATGCATCTATAAATGATGAAATAGATAAACTTCGTCATAGTGCAACAGCATCTTTATTTGAATCAAGAGATGTAATTGTTATTGCATCAGTATCATGTATATATGGTTTAGGTGACCCTATAGATTATGAGAATATGATAGTATCTCTAAGACCTGGTATGCAAATTGAAAGAAATAATGTTATGAAAAAACTTATCAATATGCAATATACTAGAAATGAAATGGATTTTAAAAGAGGTACATTTAGAGCTAAAGGAGATATTTTAGAAGTATATCCATCAAATGAAGAAGAATCAGCAATAAGAGTTGAATTCTGGGGTGATGAAGTAGAGTCAATAAATGAAATAAATCCATTAACAGGTAAAGTAATAGCTAAAAGAGAACATGTTATGATATTCCCAAACTCTCACTATGTAACAAGTAAAGATAAACTAGAAAGAGCATTAGTTACAATAGAAAAAGAGATGGAAGAAAGAGTTGAATATTTTAAATCACAAGGAAAACTAATTGAAGCACAAAGAATAGAAGAAAGAACAAACTTTGATATAGAAATGCTTAAAGAAACAGGATTTTGTCAAGGAATAGAAAACTATTCAAGACATATTTCAGGACGTCCTGCTGGAAGCCCTCCATATACACTTTTTGATTATTTCCCAGATGATTTCTTACTTTTAATAGATGAATCACATGCAACAATACCACAAGTAAGGGCTATGTATAATGGAGATAAAGCTAGAAAAGATTCTTTAGTAACATATGGCTTTAGACTTCCATCAGCATATGATAATAGACCTTTAACATTTAAAGAATTTGAAGAAAGAATAAATCAAGTAGTATTTGTATCTGCTACTCCTGCTGATTATGAAGCTGAACATTCTAAAGAAAATGTAGTAGAACAAATTATAAGACCAACAGGTTTGTTAGACCCTAAGATAGAAGTAAAACCTACTGAAAATCAAATAGATGATTTAATTAATCAAATAAATGAAAGAACTGAAAAAGGTGAAAGAGTTTTAGTCACAACTCTAACTAAAAAGATGGCAGAAGATTTAACATCATACTTAAGAAATGTAGGAATAAGAGTTAAATATATGCACTCAGATATAAAAGCTTTAGAGAGAATGGAAATAATAAGAGACTTAAGACTTGGAGAATTTGATGTATTAGTAGGTATTAACCTTTTAAGAGAAGGATTAGATATTCCAGAAGTAAGTTTAGTTGCAATACTAGATGCTGATAAAGAAGGATTCCTTCGTTCAGAAAGAAGTTTAATTCAAACAATAGGACGTGCTGCAAGAAATACAGAAGGAAAAGTTATAATGTATGCAGATGAACTTACTGATTCTATGGATAAAGCAATTTCTGAAACAAATAGAAGAAGAAAAATCCAAGAAGAATATAATAAAGAACATAATATTACACCTAAGACAATTCAAAAATCTGTAAGAGAATTAATAAAAGCATCTATTGTAGAAGATTTAAGCAGTGAATTTAATATATCTAAAGATGAGACTCCTGAAGAAATAATAAATAAATTAACAGATGAGATGTTAAAAGCCGCTTCTCAAATGGAATTTGAAAAAGCAGCAGAACTAAGAGATAAGATTAAAGATTTAGAAAAATTTGTAGAAGATCATCAAATAATGTAATTAAAATAGAGAAAAAAGATAAATTTTATTGAAAGTTTATCTTTTTTTTTGTTACAATTTTTATTAGGAAAAAAATATTTTTTAAAAATTTTTTAATTTTCGTGAACCAAATTAAGAAATTAATCATCTAATGAGTGTAGGAGGAATAAATGGAAGATTTAAAATCATCTGAATTCTTTTTATCAAACTGTATAGAAAGAGCTAAACAAGGAGATAATGATGCTTTTACTCTTATAATAGAGTCAATAAAAATAAAACTCTATAAAACTGGAATTGCAATTTTAAAAAATGATGATGACACATGTGACGCACTTCAAGATACTTTAATAAACATCTATAATAATTTAAAAAACCTAAGAGACAATAGTTATTTTACAACATGGTCAATAAGAATAATGATCAATAATTGTTATGAAATAATTAGAAAGAGAAAAAAGATAGTAGATATAGAAGAAAGAAAAGAGAATCAAGAAGATATCTATTATCAATCATATAAAGAAGAGTCAGAATTAGAATGGGTTTTAAATAGAATAGATCCGGATTTGAAGACAGTAACTATTTTATATTACTATGATGACTTATCAGTATCAGAAATTGCAGAGACCTTAAATATTCCAGAAGGCACAGTAAAATCAAGATTATCAAGAGCAAGAGAAAAACTATACAGTATCCTAAAAGAGAAAGAAGGTGAAGAATAATGGATAATGAAAAAGATAGATTTATAAAAAAGAGCCTACAAAAAGATCAATTAATTTCGAGAAAAGCAGATGAAACGATTAACGCTTTTCTTAAGGAGGGGATGAAAATGAGTCAAGAAGAAAAAACTCAAAAACAAATTAAAAAGAATCCTTGGAAAAAAGTACTAGCAACAGCTGCATGTTTAGTAGTTTTATTAGGTGCAGGACAAGTATATGCAAGTACTCAAGGATATGGAAATATATTTTTCCTAATTAAATATTTAATAACAGGACAAAATGATTATGTAAGCGGAAAAGATGATATTTTATCAGATAGAGATATAACTATCTCATATGAACCAATTAAACTTACAGATAAAGTAAGTTTAGTAATTAAAAAATTACAAATAAAAGATAATACAGCAAAATTATTCTTAATAACTAATGTAGATGGTACTAATATTAATGATGTACCACTAACTTTCAAAATAAAAGACAATGATAATAACGAATTATGTACATATACTTCAAAAATAACAGAGCAAGATGAAACATATACAGATGAAGTAATACTAAATAACTTTAAAAATAGTACAAAAATAATCAAATTAGAGATTACAGATGCAACATCAAGATTTATAACAACATTAGTAATTGATTTAGAAAATAGAACAGTTGAAGTTGAAGGAGCAAAAGAAGCATTACAAAAAATATCTGAAATAGATTTAAAAGAATTCTTAGGATATGCATCAGGTATGACAATAAATGCAGACAAACCAACAACAGAGAAAATAAGTTATGATCCAGATTCATTATTCCACTTAGCTTGTTTAGAAATGGCATTTGAAAAATTAACACCAGTAACAATTAATGGAGTTGATTCATATAAAGTATCAGATGTTAAAGATATAATGAAATCTATAGTAGATCTTCCAGATGATAAATTGCCAGAACCTGGAGCAGATGAATATGTAAGAAAAGTTACAAATAATGGAACACAGTATTATCAAGATCAATTACCAGGAGATGTATTATTTAAAGGTGAATGTATAAATGTAAATAATATTTCATACTGCAATGGAGTTTATACTACAACATATACATACTGGTTTAATCCAACATTCTACAAAAATGTAGATATTAATGATTATCCAATCTATGAACAAACATTAAGCTTTGTAATAAATCAAGATACAAAATATACTAAATTTAAAGTTGTATCATCAGAAGTAAGACGTGTAATACAAGATCCAGAAAATAGAGTAGAAGATCCAGAACCTACAACTACAACTACACCTGAAACAACAGATGCACCAGTACCAACTGTTGCACCACAAATTTCAGATAATAATGAAAAAGTAGACAATTATGCAACATCAATGAAATGGACAGAATACTGGGCACCAGGATTAAAATTCCAATATCCAACATCATTTAATTTCCAAGATGTAAGCACAGGCGACAGCCCTGGTGAAGTATCAACAACAGCAGAAGGATTAGCAAGAGGAATTGATCCAGACACAAAACAAATAATAGATTCTAATTTAAAAATTACAACATATGAACCTAGAGTTGTAAGCATAGAAGAAGGAGAAGCTTATTTAAAGAATAATACATTAGGATTCACAAATAGCCGTGGAATGTTTTGGGGATTAGAATATAATCCTGATCACAATATAGAAGTATATAGAAACTATGATAAGTTAACAAGCGGCGGAGAATTAGTAGGCTATGTAGAACTAAAGATATCATTTGAAACAAATAATAGAGAAAACTACAAAGTAACAAATATAATTAATTGGGTATTAGGCTCTACAAAATCAACAAGTTATTAATATAAACAAAAATAAAGGGAGGTACTAAATAAGTACCTCCTTTCTTGATTTATGTAAACTATTATGGTATAATAGAACCGTGGTTTCTTTATTAAAGAAACATACCTATAAAATTGATTTTAGGAGTGAAAATTAATGTCTAAGAAACATATACCAGTTATTATCCTTCTTAGCATTTATGCAATATCATGGATAGTGTTAATTGGAATTTTCACAAAAGAAAGGAAAAATGGAAATACAGAAGTTGAATCTTTTTCAAGCTCAGAAATATTAGCATTAAATGAAGAAGAAAAGAATAATAAAGAAAATGAAGAAACAGTAAATCAAAACAATAATAGACAAGAGTTATTTTTAGCAGAAGAAAAAGAAGACGTAGCCCAAGAAAATGCAAATGCTACTCAAACTGAAGCTAAAGCTAAACCAACTAAAATAACAGAAATAAAAAAAGCAGAGCCTAAAGGAACAATTGCAATTAAAGAACCTACAGCAGTTACTGATAACTATAAAGGATATGAAACTATAGGAAAAATTGAAGCTCCATCTATTGGATTAGATTTACCTATATTAAAATATCAATCAGTAGCAGGTATGGAAATTGCACCATGTTTAGTTTATTCAAAAGGTGAATTTAATAAATCAGGACTTATGTATATAACAGGACATAACTATAGAAATGGAAAATTATTTTCTAATAATAATAAATTAGAATTAGGTGATACTATTACAGTTACACTTTTAGATGGAAGTAAAAGATCATATAAAGTAACAGATAAATTTACAACTAGTCCATCTGATGTAAGCTACTTAAAAGAAGAAGCTGATGGAAGTCCAAAAGTTATTCTTCAAAGCTGCACAGATGATGAAAGATCAAGAATTATAATAATTGCAAAATAACATTTTTTTTAAGTAAGGTAATTTCTAATTGCCTTACTTTTTTTATCTTTAAAACTATTTATAATTATGATATCATTTTAAAAAAGAAATAATATATAAGGAGAACAAATATGAAAGAAATAGAATTTAGTGTAGAAGGTATGATGTGTAGTGGGTGCGAAAATAGAGTTAAGAATGCTCTTTCATTAATAGATGGGGTAGAAGCGGTTAAAGCAAACTTTGAAACAGGAGTAGTTAGAATAACGCTAACAAAAGAAGTGCTTGAAAATGAATTAAAAGAAGCAATTGAAGATTTGGGATACAAAGTAAAATAAAGATATTAATTAAATAATAAATAAAAAGAAAGCTGCAGCTTTTAACTTTTGGAAAGATCCAAAGTTTATGCTGCAGCTTTCTGATTATCTGCTTTTAGCAATCCAAGTTACCGTTAACGAGAATCAGTAGGTTTATAGTTTTTTAAGTGCCTCTCAAAGGGGTTTTCAAAGCACTTAGTTTGTTGCTGCCTTCTTGCGATTGGTGTCTTCGGCCATCAGCCACAAGATCTGACCCTGAGAAAGATTCCTCTCATGAACAACCTCTTCAATGTTCCAGTTGTCAGGAAGGTCAGAAACGATGGCATCCTTCCAAGAAATGAGGTAATACCTCTCACCTTTGCGGCAGCCACTGAGCCCCTGGTCCGTAAACGTAATGTCCTGCTTAGAGAGCCGCTTTACCGTAGTATTCCATACGAATAGAGCAATCTCATAAGCGCCGTTATCTGCGGCCATTTCTAACCGATCTGTTATTGTAATAATCTTCATATCTAATGTACCTCCACTTTGGGTAAAACACAATAACATTGGGCTTGCCTTATGCAGTTAATCTTTTAGTTTGCGCTTAGTAAAGACCCTACTGTAAATCTTCACATAGATAAAGCGAAACTTAAACCATTATAGCACATTTTTTAGAATTAGTAAACATAATATTTATTATTAATAATAAATAGAAACAATTGTTTTAAAAATATGATGACAATTAAAAAAAAGTATGATAAAATACAAAATCGAAGTTTAAATTTTTTAGGAGAAAAATTATCTATGAATAACTCTATAGTAATTAAAAAAGCAAAAGTACATAACTTAAAAAATATTGATTTAAGCATACCAAGAGATAAGCTAGTTGTAGTAACTGGACTTTCTGGTTCTGGAAAATCATCTTTAGCATTTGATACATTATATGCTGAAGGACAAAGAAGATATGTTGAAAGTTTATCTTCATATGCAAGACAATTTTTAGGTGTAATGGAAAAACCAGATGTTGAAAGTATTGATGGCTTGTCACCTGCAATATCAATAGATCAAAAGACAACATCTAGAAATCCAAGATCAACAGTTGGAACAGTAACAGAAATATATGATTTTATAAGACTACTTTATGCAAGAATAGGAACACCTTACTGTCCTCATTGTGGCAAGAAAATAGAAAAGCAAACAATAGATCAAATCATAGATAATATATTAGAACTTCCAGAAGGAACAAGAATCCAAGTATTATCTCCTATTGTAAGAGGTAAAAAAGGAGAATATAAAAAGCAATTAGAAGATTTCCAAAAAGAAGGATTTGTAAGAGTAAGAATAGATGGTACAACATATGAACTTACAGATGATTTTGAAATAGAGAGAACTAAAAAGCATAATATAGAAATCATAGTAGATAGATTAGTTATAAAGGAAGATATTAGAACTCGTCTTACAGAGTCAGTAGAAACTGCTCTAAAATATGCAAACAATTTAGTATTAATTGATGTAGTAGGAAAAGAAGAAAAGCTTTACTCACAAAACTATGCGTGTCCAGATTGTGGTTTTAGTTTTGAAGAAATTACACCAAGAATGTTTTCATTTAATAATCCTTTTGGTGCATGTCCAGAATGTACTGGTATAGGATATTTAATGACTATGGATGAAGATTTAATTATTCCTGATAAGAATAAAACACTTTATGATGGTGTCAAAGCATTCGGCTCTTCTAACATGAAAAGAGGCGACACTATGGCAAAAATGTATTTTGAATCAATAGCTAGATACTATGGTGTCGATATATCAAAACCTATTAAAAAGCTTCCTCGTGAGTTTATGGAAAAAATCCTTTATGGAACAGGAAAAGACGTTATAGATTTTGAGTTTGAAAGCTATTCAGGCGTTAGAAGATTCTCTCAAGCCTTTGAAGGAGTAATACCTACGTTAAATAGAAGATATAGAGATACAAAATCTCAAGGAATGAGAGATTTTTATGAAATCTATATGTCAGAAAAACCATGTGAGACATGTCACGGTGCAAGACTAAAAAAAGAAGTTTTATCTATAAAGGTAGGTTCTAAAAATATAAATCAACTTACAGAAATGTCTATAATTGATATGAAAAAATATTTAGAGAATCTAAAACTTACTAAAAAAGAACAAATGATAGCAGACCAAATATTTAAAGAGCTAAATAAAAGACTTCAATTCTTAATTGATGTAGGTCTTTCATATTTAACTTTATCTAGACCTGCTGGAACATTATCAGGTGGTGAAGCTCAAAGAATAAGACTTGCAACTCAAATAGGTTCAGGTTTAACTGGAGTATTATATATCCTAGATGAACCAAGTATAGGTCTTCATCAAAGAGATAATAATAAACTAATAGATACATTAAAGAAATTAAGAGATTTAGGAAATACATTAATAGTTGTAGAACATGATGAAGATACTATGTATGCGGCAGACCAAATAATAGATATAGGACCTGGTCCTGGAGTTCATGGTGGTCAAGTTGTAGCACAAGGAACTGCAGAAGAGATTAAAAAGATACCAGAATCTATTACAGGTCAATACTTAAGTGGTAAGAAGAAAATTCAAGTTCCAAAGAAGAGAAGAAAATCAAATGGAAAATCAATTGAAATAATTGGAGCAGAAGAACATAACTTAAAGAAAATTGACGTTAAAATACCTCTTGGAGTATTTAATTGTGTAACAGGTGTATCTGGTTCAGGTAAATCAACTTTAGTAAATGAAGTATTATATAACCATGTAGCAAGAACACTTTATAAATCAAATATTAAGCCTGGTAAGTGTAAAGAAATAAAAGGTTTAGAAAATATAGATAAAGTAATAAACATTGATCAATCACCTATAGGAAGAACACCACGTTCTAACCCTGCAACTTATACTGGTGTATTTGACATCATAAGAGAAATATTTGCAAATACTAATGAAGCTAAAATGAATGGATATTCTAAAGGAAGATTCTCATTTAACGTTCCTGGTGGTAGATGTGAAGCATGTCAAGGTGATGGTATCATAAAAATAGAAATGAACTTCTTACCAGATGTATATGTGCCTTGTGAAGTATGTCATGGAAAACGTTACACAAGAGAAACTCTAGAATGTAAATATAAAGGAAAATCTATTTCAGATGTACTTGATATGACAGTTGAAGAAGCATTAGATTTCTTTAGCAACATTCCAAGAATTAAAAATAAGATTCAAACATTATATGATGTTGGTCTTGGATATATTAAACTTGGACAACCATCTACAACTTTATCAGGTGGTGAAGCTCAAAGAATTAAACTTGCAACAGAACTTTCAAAAAGAGCAACTGGTAAAACATTATATATACTAGATGAACCTACAACAGGTCTTCATATAGATGATGTTCATAGACTTGTAGATATACTTCAAAAGTTAGTAGATACAGGAAATACTATAGTTGTTATTGAACACAACTTAGACTTAATAAAAACAGCAGACCACATTATTGACTTAGGTCCTGAAGGTGGAGAAGCGGGAGGAAAAGTTATAGCAGTTGGAACTCCAGAACAAATTGCTAAAAATAAAGATTCACAAACAGGAATTTTCTTAAAGAAATATTTAGAATAATATTTAAAAAAGTTAAAGCTAGCCAAATACAAAGGCTAGCTTTTTTGATATTTAAATGTATATAAAAAGTAAAGAAATTGTAACCCAATTTTTAGGTACTTAGTTGTATACTATATTTGATATTTTGAGTATAAAAAGGACTAAAGAAAGAATGAAACTTCTAGAATGGATTAAGTCTTTATTTAAAAAAGACGATGTCAAATACCTTGGAACTGCATATGATAATCGTTATGTATCTAAGTCTAGATATTATAGCGACCCTGATGGATTGATAGGATATTTGCGCCAAAACTGCGCTAATATGACTTCTGGTGAAATTACGGAGTCTATTGAAAAGCTTCCTGAAAGTAGGAAGATAGAAGCGGTAGAATTGGCTCAAAAGTATCTAACTCCTTATGATTTATCAGATATAGCTATAAATGGTTTAGACCAAGATGGTAAGATTGAAGCTTTAGATAAGTTCCAAAATAGATTAGATCTAGAAGATATTTATAAAATATTTGATAATATAACACCAGATAAGAGAATGTATACTCTAAAAAAATGTGTTGATAGATTTGAATCATTAGCATTAGCAGAACTTATAGATAAATATATTCCATTATATGAAAGATTAGATGCTTTAACTTTATATCATGATAGATTAGATGACCAAGGTAAAGCATTAATAATTAAAGCTTTAGATCCAGATAGAAAAATTATTGCTTTAAAAGAATATGGAAAAGCATTAAATAGAACAGATTTAAATGAAATTATATGTAATACTGAAGAAGAAAAAGTATTTAGCGTTTTAAGTGTTGTATATAATGATATAACAAGTAGTCAAATAGAAGAGATAATAACATTATATATTCCTGAAGAGCAAAAACTTGCTGCATTATATATGTGTTGCAATAGACTAAACTCTTCTGAAATATCAGATATAATTAAATTTGCTATTCCTGAAAACCAAAAAGAAGAAGCATTAGTTTCATTACAAAATAGATTAAGAAGCAATAACATTGGAGAGATATTCCAATTCTATATTAAATCTGCTAAAGCATTAAAGAAACTAGAAGGAAATCTTGATAAAGAAGACCTAGAATTCTTCAATAAGAATAATTAATATGAAAAATAATTCGGGTTTGAAAAACATATAATAGTTATAAAAAGGGCATTTTGTGAAATGCCCTTTTTATGTTTACATAAATATTTATAAAAAATATTGATTTTTCGGGGCTTTTATTATATAATGATGCCGTGAAATTTAGTAAACAAAAGTGTTAGGAGGTACTTATGCAAGTAAAAGGCTTGCACGACCTCGAAAAGCAAGATTTGTTAAGCATTATAAAGCAGCAACAACAAGAGATTGAAGACCTTAAAGAAAGGGTTAATAACCTTGAAAATAGAATAAGACAAATTGAAGCAGAAAAGTTCGAGAACAACGTGCACGATTTTACAAAAGATAAGAACCTTGAAGATACAAACCAAATAGATGTAAAAGTCAATACGAATGAAAAAGAAGAAAGTCAAACTGAAGTAAAAGTAAATGCAGAATTATTACCTGTACCTGTACATACTAGTTTGGCTATTTTTAAGCCTCAATTTTTGAAAAGAATAATAGACTTTAGGAAGCTTAAATTGGCTCTAGTATATACATTTACTATCTTAGTTGTGGCTTTTTCTTTATTTCAAATAGGAAGAATAAATATTCAAAAAAATAGTTCAATTAAATTGACACAAGATGTTCAAAAGTATATAACTAAAAATGATACTGCCGAAGCCAATGAAAATTCTTCTCAAGAATTTAATGTTGACTTTGAATCTTTAAAAAAGATTAATCCAGATACTGTTGCATGGATCAAAATAAATGGAATAGATTTGAGTTTTCCAGTTGTTAAAACTAACAATAATGATTTTTATTTAAAGCACAGTTTTGACAAAACATACAATCCATGTGGTTGGATATTTGCAGATTTCAAAAACAAATTTGATGGTGAAGATAAAAACATAATTATATATGGACATAATAGAAAAGATGGAACAATGTTTTCTTCATTACCTCAAATCTTAAACCCTGATTGGTATAATAATGAAGAAAATAAATATATAACATTAATTACTGAACAAGGTGAATTTAAATATGAAGTTTTTTCAATATATCAAATCAAGGTGGAAGAATATTATCTTCAAACTAATTTTAAATCAGTCAAAGAGTATTTAAATTTCTTAAATACATTAAAATCTAGAAGTACAAAAGATTATGGCGTTGAATTAAATGCCAACGACAAAATTTTAACTTTATCTACATGCGGTAAAGAGAACAAATATAGAGTCGTACTACATGCCAAAGAAGTAATAAAATATTAAAAAAGGAGTGTAAAACATGTTTAGGAAGAAAAAATTACTTATTGCATTCATTATTATCTCAATGCTTACAAGTACAGCTTCACCAGTTCTAGCAGCAACAGTTGACGCTATAAGCGAAAACATAATTGCTGAAGAAGAACCAGTTATATCTGCGCAGAGCAATACTACTGTAGAAGCTGAAGAACCTACTGTTGAACAAGAAATTGCAAACAAAGTAGAAGAAGCAAACAATAATATTGAAGAACAACCAAAGGTGGAAGAAACAGTTACACCAGTAAACTCTGTAGAACCTTCTATAGCACCTTCAGTTTCAGCCAATGTAGAACCAACTACTACAACAAACAATGTAGTTGATAATAAAGCTGAAGACGAAGTAGTTGCAGAAGAAGCTGAAGATACAGTTTTATCTGAAAGTGAAACTAAAATTGCACCTGACAAAATACTTTTATCAAAAGATTTCGTAAGTAAAAATGGCAATGCTTATGAAATTAAACTAGCTTTTGATAATAAAGCTAATATTCCAGAAAATTCTAGAATTAGTATCAAAGAATTCGAAAAATCTTCTGTTGAATATGAAGAAGCTAAAGAAACAGTTTTAGAAGATAAAGTAAGTAAAGGAGAAAATGTTACTTTAGATTCATTTGATATGCTTGCTTTAGATATTTCTATCGTTGATGAAAACGGAACAGAAGTAGAACCAGAAAGCATAGTAGCTGTAGATATAAAAATTAAATCTATAGCAGGTATCGATGATTTAAAAGAAGTAGCAGAAAGCATAGCTGTACAACACCATAAAGAAACAGAATCAGGTGTTGTTATTGAAAATGTTAAAAACAATAAAGTAGCAACTGAAAAATCAATTAGTAATACTTTTGCAGTTAATAGTTTTTCAACATTTACTTTTACTTGGAGTAATAATAGTCAAAGAGTAAATATCCATTATGGATATATGGAAAATGGTGTATTTAAAGATTTACCAAATCCAAATCCAAACTTTGATACAGATGGAAATAACTATAAATACTTAATATATGATTTTGATAATTATATATTTGATAGCGCATATTACAGAACAAGTGAAACTACAAATCCTACAGCAGGAACTTCAGAAGGAAATACCCCAATAAGACCTATACTAAATAGAAGTAGTTCAAATTACAGATATCTAAGAACAGGTTCAAACTATTATTCTAATGTTGCAAATAATTCACACATATATATGGTATACAAAGCAAAACCTGCAGTTACAACAGGTGGACATGCAACAGTACCAAGTACTTTTGAGGAAGGTGATTACCCAACAGCACCAACAGTTTTAAAAGAATCAGATGATATGGGTGACGGAACTAGAAAACTTGCTTTAAGTGTAATTAGTCATACAAAAGCTTTAGAAACAGATAAACTTGCACAAGTTATAGTTGTTTTTGATAGATCTGGTAGTATGACTAATAATATGACAGGAGGACAAAGACTTAGTGTTGCTAAAACAGCAGTTAAAAATCTAGCCAATACTCTTATGTCAGGACAATATGCTGGAAAAATAGATATGGCATTAATTTCATTTTCAAATACTGCAACAATAGAGCAAAGCTTTACATCTAACCTTACTACTTTTAATAATAAAGTAGATAGTTTGACAGCTAATGGTGGTACTAACTGGGAACAAGCTTTAAATCTTGCTAACACAATGGCAGTAGATTCCAATGCAAACACATTTGTTATATTTGTTTCAGATGGTAATCCTACTTTCCGTGAGACCAGAGCTCACCAAGATGACAGTAATATAGATATTGATAGAGATTATTACATAAACTACAACGTATATGGTACTGGTAGTTCAGATACTCATTCATACAACTATGACAATGCTAAAGCGGTTGCAAAATCAATTGTTGATAACGGAAAAGCTTTTTATACAATTGGTATATCTAACGATGTTACTAATATGAATAGATTGTGTGATGAAGTTGGAGGAAGCGGAAAATATACTGCAACTTCAAGTACTGCTCTAGAAGCTGCTTTTTCAGATATTGCCGCAAGCATAACTGGAACACTAGGATATAATGCTACAATTCATGATGGTGTTACAGGTCTTACAAATTTACAAGCTAAAGCACCTATCGTTGGAGTAGATACAAATAGTTTTGAGTATTATAAAAATGGACGACCATGGGATCCTGCATCTGAAGGAGCAAATCTTGCTACATATGATTCTACTACAGGTGAAGTATTATGGGATATGGGAAATTCATTCCAATTAGATGACGGAATTACTTATACAGTTAAATTTTTAGTTTGGCCAGCTCAAGAAGCTTTAGACATTGTTACTAAATTAAATAATCATGAAATAGAATATGATAGTTTAGATGCATCAATCAAATCACAAATTAATAAAAATGGCGATACATATACTTTAAAAACAAATACAGATGATGCGCACTTATCATACCAAGCTAGTACAAAAGTTGGTGATTCAGTTAACATTATAGGTAAAGAAAAAACAGTTAAGTTTAACACTGTAGATCCTCTAAAGTTAGATACAATGACTTTAAAAGTTTCAAAAATATTTAATGATACATTAACTGGTGCTGAAGATAGACAAGATCAAGTAACATTGGTTCTTGAAAGAAGAGTAGTTTATGACGATGGAACTACAAAGGATGAAGATTGGGAACCTTTTGCAGTACCATATACTGTAAATAAAACTACTGGAGAAAGAACTACAAGTTCAAACATTATTTTAAGTGATAAGAATGAATGGACGGCTGAATTTTATATTTCACCGGGATTTGAAACAGAACATCCAAGCGGAACTGTAGTTTATGATCAAGGTTATGAATATAGATTGACAGAACCTAACATAGATTACCACTATGAATTAAATGGTGAAATTATTAAGCCTATGCTTGTAAACATGAATGAACATAGATATATAGGTGATACAAATGGTGATAGTGCCTTAACTGCAGAGAATATAGTTAAAGGTGGTATAAATATTGAAAAGGTTCTTGTTAATGCAGCAGGTGTAGAAATTAAAGATGATACTACAGAATTTACAATCAAAGGATATATTTTAGATGCAGAAGGAAATCCTTATACATTTGATCCTGCATGGGATGATCGTACAGATAAAAGTACAGCTAATGGAGCATCAGTTATATGGCAACAACACCAAAACGATACTGGTGCATATCACATGTACGATGCAAATGGAAATCGTATAGGATATAAACTTCACCAAGCTTCTACAGGAGCTATTGAATTAAAATTAAAAGGTGGAGAATCAGTAAGATTTGTAAATGTTCCTAAAGATTCTACATATATGTTCTATGAAGAAAATAGTGGAAACTTAGGAAGAGGATATAGCTTTGTAAGCATCAGTGGACAAAATAAAACTAAAGATGCTGCTGGAGCTGAAATACCTTATAGCGTACAACCTGCTTCTCCAGTTAACAATCAGCTTTCTGGAACAGTTTATGGTAACGTTCAACATGATGTTACAATTACAAACAAAACTGAAACAGTAAATCTAACAGTTAATAAAATATGGAATGACGATAATGATCGTGATGGATATAGACCAGATTCAATTCAAGTTCAATTATATGGAAATGATGGTGAAGAAGTTCGTGACCCAGTTACTTTAAATCAAAGTAATGGATGGTCAGCTACATATAATAATTTACCTGCTTATCACAATGGTCAACTAATTGCATATACAGTTGATGAATTAGAATTTGATAATCAAGATCAATATACTAAGACGATTAAAGATTTAGTAGAAGTTAAAGATAATTCAGGAAAGCTAACAGGATATACAGCAGAAATTGAAAACAAACATACTCCTGAAAAGACTGAAGTAAGTGTTCTAAAAGTTTGGGATGATGCTAATAACCAAGATGGAACAAGACCACAAGTATTAAATGTTCAATTATTAGCAGATGGAGAAGAAGAAGGTTCTCCAGTTGAATTAACTGAAGCTAATGGATGGACATATAAATGGGAAGGCCTAAACAAAAATAAAGATGGCGAAGAAATTCAATATACAGTAGTTGAATTAGATGCTACAGGAACACAACAAACACAAACTATTTCATTTATAGATGGAAAAGTTTATACAATTACAACTAATACAGATCCTGAAGGAAATGTAAGTTATATAATAACTAACCAATACACTCCTGAAGTTGTAACTGTTAAGGTAACAAAACATTGGGATGATGATGATAACCAAGATGGATATAGACCAGGTTCGATTCAAGTAAAATTATTAGCTAATGATAGTGAAGTTACTCAAGAAGGAATAACAGCTACACAAACATTATCTGGAGATAGTTGGACATATACTTGGACAGGATTAAATAAAAGAGCTGCTGGTGAAGTTATTAATTACTCTGTAGATGAAATTAGTCTTTCAGATGAATATGAACAACAAACACCAGTAATAAATGTAGACCAAACTACAGGTAATACAGAAATAGATATCACTAACAAACATGAAAAAGAGTTAGTAAATGTTGATGTATTAAAGGTTTGGAACGATGATAATAACAAAGATGGTTACAGACCAGAATCAATTGATGTACAATTAACAGCAGATGGAACTGCTTTAGGAAATCCAGTAACACTTAATGAATCAAATGGCTGGGCTAAGACTTGGGAAGGCTTAGATAAGAATTCTACAAATGGTACTCCAGTAGTATATACAGTAGAAGAAGTAGAGGTACCAGAACAATATGATTCAGTAATAACAAGAGAAGTAAATCAAGAAACAGGAAATACATCAATCACAGTAACAAATACTCATGAAAAAGAATTAGTAAATGTAGATGTATTAAAGGTTTGGAACGATGATAATAACAAAGATGGTTACAGACCAGAATCAATTGATGTACAATTAACAGCAGATGGTGCAGCTGTAGGTGACCCAGTAACATTAGATGTTTTAAACGGATGGGCTAAAACATGGGAAGGCTTAGATAAGAACTCTACAAATGGTACTCCAGTAGTATATACAGTAGAAGAAGTAGATGTACCAGAACAATATGATTCAGTAATAACAAGAGAAGTAAATCAAGAAACAGGAAATACATCAATCACAGTA
>OCVV011352229.1_pt1 | contig 33330 bp, 30 predicted proteins | sample 1539721 | NCBI WGS metagenome assembly OCVV01 (sample SAMN02144230, study PRJEB22623) | gut metagenome | biome: sheep rumen | host: Ovis aries | place: New Zealand | reverse complement strand
AAGATAGACATTACACCTGTTCCCATCTGCAACATCTGTGTCGCCGTACCACCTCCCGGCATTCCCTTCATAACACCTGAATTACCGAGAAAATGAAGTATGTAATAAACTGAGACCATTAGAACGCAGGTAACAAGGTATGGTACATAGAGACGACCATTCTTCTTTACTCCATCAAATGCAAGTTTTGGATATAGATTCAGCTTCATACGCGGTCACCTCCCTGTGCAAGAAGTGTCAGCGTATCACTGATTTTCTCGTACATTTGCTGGTCTGTCTCCTGCCCTCTGTAGATCTGATGGAAGATAACACCGTCCTTGATAAAAAGTACGCGGGACGCATTGCTTGCAGCCTTAGTTGAGTGAGTAACCATAAGAATTGTCTGCCCCATCTGATTTACCTGTCTGAAAAGTCCCAGCAATTCATCTGAGGACTTTGAATCAAGCGCACCGGTAGGCTCGTCGGCAAGTATTATCCTCGGATCTGTGATAAGTGCTCTTGCTACTGCTGTTCTCTGCTTCTGACCGCCAGAAACTTCATAAGGATACTTTTTAAGAAGCTCCTGAATTCCAAGAGGACCAACAATCGAATCCAGCTTAGCTTTCATATCCTGGTGCTTCATGCCTGCGAGCACCAGTGGCAGATAGATATTATCTTCAAGGGAAAATGTATCGAGGAGATTGAAATCCTGGAATACATATCCGAGATTGTCACGTCTGAATCTTGCAACATCCTTATCCTTTACAGAACTGAGATCCATGCCATCCAGGATTACAGTTCCTTCCGTCGGCTTATCCAGCGCAGCAAGGATGTTCAGCAGGGTCGTCTTTCCACTTCCGGATTCACCCATTATTGCAACATACTCACCCTTCTCAACACTGAAACTTACATTTCTGAGAGCAGTAACAGTTGCCCCGCCAAATCTTGTCTTATATTCTTTCTTTATACTCTTTGCTTCAAGTAAACTCATGGCTTTAATCCTTTCAAATCAATAAATATTTTCCTGACAGATTTAACCTGGTCTGACGTCTGACCTGTCTTTCATTTACTGATATGAGTATAAATGTAATAAGCAGATTCATTCCATAGAATCTGCTTACATAATTCTTACATCTGTGTCACAATTTATCCCTGTCCCAGCTACTCAATCCCAACTTTCTCCATATTCATATCCAGTACCATCTTCGTACCTACACCCGGCTCGGACTCTGCCGAAATCTTATGTCCCAGATTCTCACATATCCTCCTGCAAAGATAAAGTCCAATACCGCTGGCGCTCTTATCTTCCCGGCCATTAAAACCAGTATATCCATTTTCAAAGACTCTCGGAAGATCCTCTGGACGGATTCCTATGCCTGTATCCTCAATACAGAGTATTCCTGGTTCATTCATATAGATTTTAATCCCGCCAGAGCCAGTGTATTTTACTGCATTTGAAATAAGCTGCTCAATTACAAATGCGAGCCATTTCTCATCTGTAAGTATTTGGGCCTCAGTTGGCTTGAAATCCATGGACAGCTTCTTCTGTATAAAATCACTTTTAAACTTCCTGATAGCAGGCCGTATAATGCTGTCCAGCTCCACTTCCTTAATAAGATAATCAGTACTGTCCGAATCCAGACGAAGAAAGGCAAGTACCATTTCCACGTACTCTTCAATCCTTACCAGATCACCGCTTATCTTCCGCCCCAGCTCAGAATCATCAGCCTGAAGCTTGAGTCGCATAGACGCAATCGGAGTCTTGATCTGATGTGCCCAGATGGTGTAATACTCAACCATGTTATTATAATCGGAAATGACCTGATTTCTTGAAATCTTCTCCTCTTCCTTCAGCTTCTCTATGATGAGTTGATAATCACGCATGAGAATGTCACTCGTCTCAGGGAGCTCATCCACCATTATTTCTGCCTGCGAATCCTGAAACAGTTTCTGATGAATATTTCTGACTCTGATATAATCAATAATCCCCACAGTCAGTAGTATCACGATACAAAGAATCAGCGGGTATAATACTGTTATCAAAGGCATATCAAAAAGAAAATATGAAGTTGAAAACACACACATTATCCCGACAGCCAGCAATATATGCTTCACCCGGGATTTCAGGTAATCAGGCAGTTTCATCTTTCCTCCAGAATATAGCCAATACCAAATTTTGTTTTGATAAAATCCTTGAGCCCGATGGATTCAAGACTTTTTCTGAGACGCCCTACATTTACGCTGAGCGTATTCTCATCCACAAATGAATCAGTTTCCCAAAGCTCCTCCATCAGCTTCTCGCGGCTTACCACCTTATTCTTATTCTGCATAAGAGTAAGAAGAATACGATACTCATTTCGAGGCAGCTCGAGAACTTCGCCATTATACTCAAGCGTATTGTTATTCGTATTCAGAACCGCTCCTCCTGCCGAAAGTGTAAGACCTGCCTGATTAAAATCATAAGTCCTGCGAAGCAGCGCGGAAATCTTAGCTACCAGCACACTCTGATCAAAGGGCTTGGCTATAAAATCATCAGCGCCCATATTCATAGCCATAACGATATTCATGTTGTCTGACGCAGAGGAAATAAAAATTATCGGCACAGAACTTTCTTTTCTTATCTCCTGACACCAGTGATACCCTCCCATAAATGGAAGTGTTATATCCATCAGAACTAGATGAGGCTCACATGCCCTGTATTCCTCCATCACATTTCTGAAATCAGAAACTGAAACGCCTTCCATGCCCCAATTCTGAAGACATCCGACAATTCCATCAGCTATTCCCGTATCATCTTCAACAATAAATATTTTATACATAACATGTCACCTATCTGCAATATTTGAAGGAGACAAAGAACCATCTCCCCGTCTTCTTCCTTTTATAATCAAGTTATTATCAAGCCAGTCCTGGCGGATACTCTCTGCCCTGCGCCTTCCTGTAAGCGAAGTAAAGTTCCTCTGTTGCCAACGCCATCTTTGTCACTGAAAAATCCTGTTCCGGATCAGGATAGATATACCAGGTATCATCCAAAGTATTAAGATCCACGCAGTCACCAAACTTACCAAGATATTCATATTCAATATGACACGAATAAAGCGACGGCACAGTTTTTATCATCTCAAATGGATCTCCATCCACATCTGTTCCTCTCACTGTGAAGCCATTCATATCATGCACCAGCGTTCCATCACCAAGATAGATAAACTTCTTGGCATTAGGAAGAGTATCTACTCTCACCTTCAGCTCACCAGAGGAATATGTTCCATCCGCCACCTCACGACGCACATTCTCTCTTTCCCATTCATACCAGTCGGGAATATGCGTAAACTCTGTCTTTCCCGAAACCGCCTCAAGCTCGCCCAGCTCTGCCATATTCCACTGCTTTCCACAAGCACTGCAAATGAGCTTTGCGCCTTCAGATTTCATTTTATGTTCTACCCTGCAGGCAGGACACTGATACAAAACCTTATGGAGTCCCTCAGCCCGGCCTTTATAAGTTGTCCTGATTCCACGTTCCTTCTGCCAGGCAAAATCGTCATATTGAAAAGCCTTAACTATTCTTCTATTGATTTCTTCTACCGGAGTATTCTTCAGCGTTTCTGTATCAAAGAGCAATGAAAACTCGGCCTCTGTTGGTTTCACACCTCTGTCATGCAGATTCCAAAATGGTGAATTAACATGATGGCCATGGCAGATCAACGTGACTACAGGCACCTTTAGCAGTTTACATAACTTTCCAAGGGATTCTGGGAGGACAGCCGTAGTCCCGCAAAGAGAATACCTGGCCTCAGGATAGATGATAGCAACATCTCCATTCTTAATCGTCTGCACCAGCTGTCTCACAAGATAAGTATCACTTGTGAACTTACGCTTACATATACAGCCAACATCCCTAAGAAGCTTCTCTCTTCCGATATAACCATCTATCGCAACAACATAATTTGCCCTCAATGGATAAATTGCTTTTGTAGCAACCTTGAAATCCATAAACGCATTGTGATTGCACAGCAGCACAAAGGGTGGTTTCAGATTCTCTACCCCAGTCTTCTTTATGATACATTTATGCTTCATAACATCCGGCGCACTAAGAATATACGTAAGCGGCCGGAGGTACCATTTGGTCCTGACCGGCGGCGCCTTCATGTCAAATCTTTCAAATTCCTGTTTCATTCATACTGCACCCCATACACTTCTGAATTCAGAAAAAGCCCCACTCCTAAACCAGCAATGGGGCTTATATTTTATTATTTTATCAAAAAATGTACCCTTCTTCAAAAAATAAATTTAGAAGAACTTCTTAATATGTTTTTTGAAGAACTCCGTCTGATCTTCATTTGCTTCTGCACCGTATTTATCACTCATATTTACATGGAAAACATGGCCGGTGTTTTTGTTGCCGTAAATCTTATACTTAAACTTAACGCCTCTTCGCTTCAGCAGGTCAGCCATTTCTTCACATTCAGTCAGAAGAAAGTCACCCTTGGCACTAAACATATATACCGGTGGGTAATCCTCATCAATGTAATCCATAACATTCAGCTTTTCACCAAAGCTCTCTGGTTTTGAAGTATAGTAGGCCTTAAGAGCACCTTTAACTCCATTTTTTGCAATGTTCATTTTTATGTCATAGGTTCCACAGCATAGGCCAAGGGCTCTGATATTGATCTTTGGCTTCTTGAAGTCCATGATTTTCCTATATTCCCTGTTTGAATAAATAGCACCATACTGACTTACTATCTGTGCACCAGCGGAATCTCCCACCAGGAACACATTATCAATATCAACTGGGTAATCTTCCTTATTGGCAATCAGCCACTTAATTACTAAAGTCAGATCCTCAAGCGGAGCCGGGAAATGATATTCCGGAGCAAGCCTGTAATTGAAATTGATCACTGCAAATCCCTTTTCAGCAAGGCTGGCAGCATAGAACTGATAAACCTCCTTCGAACCATAAACATAAGCACCACCATGAACGCTTATGATAACAGGCAGTTTCTCACCACCCACAGGCCAGCAGATATCAAGAGTATGATACTTCTTATTTCGCCCGTATCTTATATCCCTGATATACTCCACCCCGTCAGGAATAGTAAGACCTTCATCCCTCTTTTTATCAGATTTTTCACAATGCTTTCTAAATAAATAAGTTGATAATGACATAATAACCCCCTTAATACGTTCCTCTTTTTACCTCATTGAACGCGTAAGAATATTGTAAGAAAAAAAGAATAGCAATACAAGCGGAGAATTGTGAATTCTTTGGGAAATATACCGTTTCAACGGCCAAAAGTTTGACAATTCTATGTTTAATGTTTACTATTCAAGGTGTGATATGGTGTGAATCCTCACACGATTAAGTTCGCGTGCTACCCTAAAAAAATTAGCTTAAATCAAAAAGGAGACTTACAAATGAAAAGAAAATCACCTCTTCTTGCTGCTTTACTTTCATTATCTCTGATATTATCCACTCCTGTCATTGCAAACGCTGCTTCCTGGGAAAGTGATTCTTCTGGATGGTGGTATCAAGACGGCAGCTGGTATCCGTTAGCTCAGTGGTATGAGATTGATGGAATCTGGTACTATTTTGACGCTTCCGGTTACATGGAATACAGCTGCTATCGTGATGGCTACTGGCTGAATTCTGATGGTTCCTGCAACACCAGCTACAAGGGTGGATACTGGGCAAGTGATTCAACTGGCTGGTGGTTTACTGACGAATCCGGCTGGTATCCAGTCAGTCAGTGGCTTAAGATTGATGGATACTGGTATTACTTCAAGGCTGATGGATACATGGCTACAGATGAATGGATAGATGACTGCTACTTGAATTCAAATGGCGCCTGGGAACCTGGCAAAGAAAAAACTGCCGATACTCCCTCCGGCACTGGAAATGATCAGAATAATAACTCTGACAATAATCAAACCGATAACTCAAGCAACAATGGACATGACGATAACTCCAACAATAATAGTCAGAACAATAATTCAAGCAATAACAGCCAGAATAACAATACTGATTCTAACTCTTCTTCTCACACCTCTGCATATATCGAAAATGGAAAGATATATGATAAAGATGGAAAAATTGTAAGAAACAAAAATGTAATATTGGGGTATTATATTTATCATGTTGATTCAGAAGGATATTATACTCTCATTACAAATTCCATTGCAGAGGTTGATGGAAAGAACTATTACGTTAATAGTGAAGGGTACATCACCAAAGGAATTAATATTATATACAATGATAAGATTTACAATTTAGGTGAAGATAGCGTTGCTACTCTGGTAACAGATTCTATTGTAAATGTTGATGGCAATAACTACTATGCTGACAGCACAGGAAGCATTGTTAAGAATAAAGAAGTATCAGTCAACGAAAAAAAATACCAGGCAGACGCAAATGGTGTTTTGACAGAAGTAGAAGTAAGAAGCATACCAAAGAAATGGGATGATGATAAAACATATAAAATGATGTCACCATATTTTGTATGTAAGTCAAAATACAAAGCTGTTTATCACGATCCTAATAATAATACAGATGTTACTTTAGAAACCACAAATTATATCTATTGTTCTTATTGTGATAAAGAGTATGATGATCTTGATGATTATTTAGCAAATGACAGATGTTGTGTTTATGAGTTTACTGGAAAAGAGCTAAATAGGATTATCCAAGGGGAAGATGGAAAAGATTGTTTATATGGTGATTATTTATTACAATATTATTGTAAATATATTATATACACTACCGAGTTTAATTCTGGTGGAATTTATTATGAAAATTTTAAAGACCTTAGGATTGCTGGGTGTTTTAACTATTCTGAACAAAGAAACCCAAATAAAACCATAACAACAAAAGTATATGCTTTTATCCTGGATGATAACAACAATATCCCAAATTACAACACTAACAAAGCTCCTAAAACTATCTATATTGAAAACGGCAAAATGTATGATAAAAATGGTAATCTTATGCCTAACACCAGAACTACTATAAATTCTAATATATATATAACAGACAGTAGTGGAAATATTATAAAAAATTCTAATGTAATTTATTCCCCTTATATTTTCAGTACAGATAGCAGTGGTGCAGCAACTAAAAATATAAATGCTATTATAACTATTGATGGTAAGAGTTATTATGTAGATAGTAATGGTTTAATCGAAAAAAATAGAACAGTCACTTTTGCAGGAAAAACTTACCAAGCTGATTATTACGGTGTTTTGACAGAAATAACAGAGTAACATTCCAGAAGATGCGATAAATATTTTACATACAAAAAACCGCAGTCCATATCATTTTGATATTTGAACTGCGGTTTTATATATTGCCTATTAAATAACAGTGACAGGCTTACTATTCAGAACCTCTATAACAAAATGAAATCATTTACCCACCTCTGATTCATTTTGCCTTTTTAATCAATACCTTTTTTCCTTGGAAGGCAAAGCCATATTTATATATATTCTCTGCCTGAAGTCCCTTTGCGAGAAGATCCGAATCATACTTTTTCTCCTCTATCTGCTTTAATGCATTGTCAGCAGTATCAGAAAGGGATTTTTCCCCATCATATTCTTCATCAAAAACTTTGAACTCAAGAATTATTCCAGGAAACTGACCATCAGATATTTTTATCCCGTGCGACTGATTGGCGTTTTCTCCAGAGACGTTGATAGCCTTCGGTTCCATAATCACATCATATCTTCCTAATCCACTTTCTCTGTTAGAATGAATAATATAATCCTCAGATTTATCTACCATTAATCCCAATACAAATCCATATAAAATTCCTTCTTCTTGATACCATTATCGTATCTCTTATATATCTCCCAGGCTTCTCCCACTGAAAGACATCCGTAGAAGTTGGCAAATGTACCATAATAAGCATGCAGCTTATCAACTACCGCTGGCTTCCATCCGGTAAGCATTCTCTGGATGGACTTTTCTGATAAAGGTTTAGGTAATTGTGCCATATATACCCCCTTTCAACACCTCTAAATACTCATAAAGATTTTAGTATCTCCAATGTCCTCTCATCCTTCTTTCCATCAAAGAACTTATCAAGAACTTTCTGAAAAACTTCTTCATCAGGAGCTGCCTCAGCAAACAGCGTCATACAGGAACGAAGCTTCAGATCATCAGGATATCCCATAACCATAGTTGCATCATCTGTCTCAAGCCCCAGTAAAACATTAGCTATCTCACGGATATTCTTGCCAAGATAAGGATGAGCGAGAAATGCTATCGCCTCGTCTAAGCTCTTGATTGCATAATACTGAGAAGTCGATGTCATCCCAAGGCCTACTATCTGCGGAATTATCCACCAGGACCAGTGACTTTGCTTACGGCCATGGGAGAGTTCAGAATATGCGGTTGCATAATCTCGCTTTTGTTCTTTTATGAAGCGGGCTAGGTTGTATCTATCGTCCATTATATACTTATGCTCCTTAAAATACGTTTACTCATCATAGTTAATTTTCAAACATTCTGGCTAAGTTGCCACTCTAATCTTCTTCATCTTGTGTTATATTGGGAACAATATCAGTAAAATGTCTTACTATAAGCCTTTGGACAGTTTCTGGATACTTAATAACCTTATATGATTTTCCAGCTAAACTGACTCTGTCCTCCGTTATAACCCCAAGCTTTCTTCCTTTATCTGTAGGATGCTTAATTAAAGAACTATCAACATTTTCTTCGTAAATAATTTCTTCACTTAATAGAAACTCAGATATAAGTCTTGTAGCCAACTTTTTAACATTATCAACTGAACAGATACGGTTAAGTTCATCTTTTATTTCAGAAACAAAATACAGTTCAGCATATATAAATTCATTTCCATCTTTTTCATTAAGATAGAACTCTGCCTTTTGGTTCTTCCTATTTCTCTTATGTCTTGGTTTATTTATTTCCAGATTACTTTCATCCTGCTGAGTGTAATAACTATCTTGATTCTGTTTTATCCCTGGATTAGCTTTAATATACTCCTCAATCTTTGCCTTAAACACATCTCCATAACTTTCGTATTTTTTCTGTCCAACTCCAGAAACATTTAAAAACTCTTGCTCTGAAGTTGGAAGCTTTATACACATATCTATCAGAGTCTTATCACTAAATACAATATAAGGAGGCAACGCATTTTCTCTTGCAATATCTGTACGGAGGCTTTTTAGTATTTTGAATAGTTCGTAACCTTTAGAGGTAAGTCGATCTGTTAATTTCTTAACCTCACCATTCTTACGTTTAGTTCTTTCCTTCTCATCATAGGTTTTCACGATAACACGTGTCTCTTCGTTATATAACGGACTGATGTCTCCCATTTTAAGCACGCTGTATTCTTCATCCGTCTGGACAAGATATCCATCTTCGATAAGCTGGCTAATAAGAAGCCTAAGACTTTTCTCATTCATTTCACGAAGTGCGCCATACATTTTATAGTTGACCGTACCAAGTTTTCGAAGTTTCGCCCTGTTTGCTCCTAGCAAGGTGCCCATAACAACGGTTATACCATACCTTCCTTTTGTTTCAGAAACACAATTAATTACAGATTTTGCCTCGTCAGTCATATCAAGTTGATTAAAGTTCTTGTGACAATTCCCACAATTATCACAAGGCGAGCTTACTTTCTCTCCAAAATAATTAAGAATATAGTTTCTAAGGCATCCCGTAGTTCTTGCATACCCCTCCATCATATATAGACGTCTTAAATCTCTTTCCTTAACAAGCGCCAGATCAGAAGAAGCCATATCCGACGCCTCTTTATTCTCTATAAGATACTTGTTTATCATTATATCCTGTGGAGAGAAAAGCAAGATGCATTTCGAAATCTCTCCGTCTCGTCCTGCTCTTCCAGCCTCTTGATAATAATTTTCCATACTCTGTGGCATGTTATAATGAATTACAAATCTGACATTAGATTTATCTATCCCCATTCCAAAAGCATTGGTTGCTACTATTACAGGTGTTCTATCATATATAAAATCATCCTGACTTTTCTTTCTGCTCTCTGTGTTCATGCCTGCATGATACCTTGATACAGCTATTCCATTTTTTAAAAGTAGCTCATACAACTTATCTACATTGTTTCTTGTAGCCGCATAAATAATTCCACTATCATTTATATTATTCCTGATAAAATCAAGAATGAAATTATCCTTTTCTTTATTATGTTCAACAGAAAAGTACAAGTTTTCTCGATCAAATCCAGTAACAGCCACAAAGGGCTTATATAGATTTAATATACTAACTATATCTTCCTTAACCTCCTTGGTGGCAGTTGCCGTGAAAGCACTGATAACCGGTCTTTGTGGAAGATTTCTAACAAAATCAATAATTTTAAGATAGCTTGGTCTAAAATCCTGCCCCCATTGAGAGATACAATGTGCCTCATCAACTGTTACCATTGAAATATCGACGTTATATGCAAAATCGAGGAATTCTTGGCTTTCAAGTCTTTCTGGGGCAACATAAATAATCTTATACCTTCCTTCTGATGCATATTTAATTGCTAAAGAAATCTGCCTATCAGACAGTGAGGAATTGATGTATGCGGCATCTATACCTACATCATTAAGTGCTTTAACCTGATCCTGCATAAGCGATATAAGCGGTGATATCACAAGAGTAACCCCAGGCATTATGAGAGCAGGTATCTGATAACATATAGATTTTCCCGCTCCAGTTGGCATAACTGCAAGCGTATCCCGCCCATATAGAATATTCTCAATTATTTCTTCCTGACCTTTTCTAAAGGTATCATAACCAAAATACTTTTTTAATGCACCTATACTGTCCATGAATAGTTCCTTAATCTTCAAGATATTTTTTTAGCTTCTGCAATTTATTCTTCGTTATAACTTCAGCATAATGAAGTCCGTTATAAGTCGAATGAAGCACTGGAAATGCATCCCTTGTTTCAAGTAAGAATCCTTCTTCCTTAAGCCAAGAAATTATATCCTTTATTTCAAACTTACTTAATCCAGATAGTTCACCATACTCAGGAAGTATGTTGAACTGTAACTTTTTTACTCTATCGGTCTTTTCTCCATGCAAGATTTCAGTTAAAACATCGCTTCCATGGAATTTGCTTCTATTCATACGCTCTGTACATGTAAGGACACAAAACACTATATCATTTAGGTTTTTATTCTTGTATAACACCCCTTCTATGTTTGGTTTTTTTATTTCTGCTTCATCCAGAGCATTAGTGCTGCGAATAGAATTATCATAACTATTAAGTTTAATACCACTTCCTATATTTGTGACACTCTCCTTCTGTATATTTTCATTATTTACATTTGATACAGAATTTTCATATTCCGATATATCCAGATGATTGTCCTTATAATAATCAATCATAGATATAGTATTCTTACACCCAGTTCCATCTTTCTTATAATTCGTACATCCAAGAAAATACTTATATTTTCCTTTTCCAGGTTTTACTATCATATAACCGTCTCTACATTGATTACATTTACATATATTAAGCTTCCCTGCCCTTATCTCATTTGTCATAAAACCGCATATTTCCGGTTCATTACAACATATGTATAGTTTTAGACCATATGCATTTTTATATTTAAACTGCATAGGATAGCCACACATAGGACATTTTTTTATATCTATTCTTTTAATTTCGTCTTCGTTCCAATTTCCTTTAAGAACAACATTCTTGTACTTTCTCTTTATCTCAAGAAGAAACTCTGACGGATTACTTTCTGGCGCAACAACATAGACTCTATTTCGGGTTCTTGTTAGTGACACATAAAAAAGCCTTCTTTCTTCAGCATAATCTATGGAGTTATCTCCTTTGATAACAAACTTAAGTACTGGGTCATCCTGAATCTTTGAGGGAAAACCATAAGTCTCATTTTTACCATTAATTATAATCACATCATCATATCCTAATCCTTTAGAAGCATGCGCTGTCATAAAGGTAATTTTTATCTGAGGATACTTTATGCTCTTTACATAGCTACCTTTATTTATAAATTCAAAAAGTCCTGAACGTTCAAGCGCATATCCATCAAAACCAAATCTACCTAACAAAAGGACATTACTTATTTTTCGTCCCTCTGTCTTACAAGATTCTATAATATGATCAAGGGCCGTCTGCACAGCAAGGGCTGTAGCATAATTGGCACCTGTTCTTCTGTCAGCGTTATACTTTTTATAATAGTTATCATAAGTATATATAATAACCGGATCTTTGATATGCTTATTTGATATAAGACTTTTACTAATCTGCTCAGGATTTTCCTGTATAAAGTTACCCGCTATATCTATCACTTCCTGAGAATTACGATAAGTCTTTACTATTTTCAGTAGCTTAGCATATCCCATTATCTGTTCAAACTTAGTAAAGAGAGTAATATCAGAACCACTAAAAGCATATATTGATTGCCAATCATCACCGACCGCAATTATCTTTGCATTAGTAACATCAGACAGTGCTTTCGTAAGATCAAATCTTTGCCGTGATATATCCTGATACTCATCCACAATCACATACTTAAAATCGAGTTTCTTATTCATTTCTTTGGTTTCTCGAAGAAGCCTTGCAGATTCATTAATCATATCCTGAAAATCAACAGCTTTATTCTCTTTAAGATATCTCTGATATTCCAAATAACAATCATTACATATATCTATAAATAACCTGCTTCTTACATTTTGTGTCGAATGATAAAACCTATTGAAATCATCCTCTGTATATCCATTGACCTTAAAATTTGATATAAACCTACAAAGCAGATCTATCATTCCTCTTATATAACGATTCTCTTCACCTGCTACAAGCATTTCCATAACTTCTTTATTCGAGCGAGGTACTATTTCAAAACCAGCTTTTTCAAGTCTTTCCCTTAAATGAAAGCTTAGCGGTTTTCCGTCCTTATAACTCGAAAATGTATATATCAGTTTTGTCCCATGCTCACGATGAAGCAATACTTTATCATTTACAGCATTCTTATATCTCTCTATCTCTTCATCGCTAAACCTGTCATTTCTCCCATCCTCAGATATTCCAAAATGTTCCAAATACACTCTTAATTCCCCTTGCTTTAAGATAAAATCCGGAGTATATGGTTTTCTTGAATATGGAATATCATACGGATATATTGGTTCATATTCATAATCAATATTGTTGAGAAATAAGAAATTAGCAATCTCAACTTCTTGAAATGAGCGAAGGACTTCATTTTGAATCGTTACTGACTTTTTAGTCCTTCTATCAATGACCTCTCTCTTGAAATCTTCAAGATCACTTCTCATCGTAGAAAAATTCGACTTGGCAATCTTATTAAAAAACATATTAAGATCATCACCCTCATAAGGGGCATTAAAATATGTGGCAAAAAACATTATAAGCTTATTAACTACCGACTCATTTTGAAGAATAGAATTTCTAAAATAATCCCTCAGCACAAAATATAGCTTAGAAGGATCCACAATATTTAATTTTTCATCCGGTGAATTCTTATGAATTATTGCATTCCCGGTAGAATGAAAGGTTGCAATCGGACACGGAATATCAAGTTGTTTATTTATTTTCTCAGCAAGCTCATGTACTGCCTTATTGGTAAAAGAAACCACAAGAATCTGAGAAGGCTCAATATGTTTCTTCTCAACCAGGTATTTTACCTTGGCCGCAACTGTTGTTGTCTTACCCGCACCTGCCCCAGCGATGACAAGCGTATAATCCTCATCTGAGAGCACAACCCTCCTTTGATCATCATCCAGCATGATATTTTTATCAACTGAAGATAAAATAGTGTCCAAATATAATCTCTCAGATTCCATTTTACTACTTATAAAATTCTCATTGTGGTCATTGATATACAACTCTAAATTGGATACCACATCTAGAGCATAATCTATGTCATTTATATCAAGTCCATTCTTTATGGCATATGATTGAAGCATTCCGGTATTTCTAAGAACGCTAAATGAGCTAATTAATTCCTTATTCTTTTCTATGAATGGCATATACTCTTTTTTAGAAATGTAATCATCCTTCTTTAAAAGATCGTATAAGCAAGACTTAAACTCAAGGAATAATTCCGAATTAGCATCCCTTGACACAGCAGTATTCACTTGTGAACTATCATTTCGCCTTGTTGCATTAAAGATAGCCTTAATACGATCTATAAGCGACATGTCTTCTCATCTCCACAGCATTTTTCTCTATATTCTCAAGATTAACCTAAAAGAAGCGTTCCATTACCCTCTTTTATCAAGTATGTATTGGTATTCGAATATTTTAATTCAGTAATTGTCATATTCTTAACCTGTTTATCATATAATAACCAGCCTGTCCGGCTCTACATGGCACTTTAGAAATAATATCTCTACGCCCGCTTTCCTGGCGTCTGCCATAGCAACTCCGAACTGCGGATCTATATCAGTATTAGGTCTCACTTCAGATACTCCATCCATCTGAATTACAAATGCCAAAATAGTATGAAACCCTGCTTCCTTCGCATTTATCAGTTCTCTAATATGCTTTATTCCGCGTTCAGTTGGCGCGTCCGGAAAGTATCCTATTCCATTATACTCTAGAGTACATCCTTTTACTTCCATGAGATGCTTAACTATATTTCCAGCATCGTCAATACTCTCCATATAGAAATCAATTCTGGAATCTCCATAAGTATATTCGGGAATAACCTTAGTATAATTCTGATTTGCAAGCCATTCCATCACAACTTTATTAGGAGCCTGACTATCAATATTGAAAAGGACTCCTGTAGACTTCCTTACTGCGACCAGATCATACTTGGTCTTTCTTCCGGGCGAACCAGGTGCGGTAAGCCATACTTCACAGTTAGGAACCAGGAGCTCTTTACATCTTCCAGTATTCTTAACATGGACAATTTCAGTTCGTCCATCTATATCAACCTCAGCAATAAATCTATTTGGTCTTTTAATAAATACAGCTTTAGTTATATTCTTATAATTCATTCTCCTCGATCCCTAACGAATACTTACTTTAGCCTCTATTCAAATCATCAGATTTTCTACAACATCATCCAAAAAACTGTATCTGCTTCTCTTTATCTCTTCTCTTCTTAACCGTCGGATATGTTTCAATTATCCTCTTATAACATGGACAATCCGAACCATGATCATTAATCATCCCACATGCCTGTAAATGAGAATATACAGTGACCGTTCCAAGATATTTGAAGCCTCGTTTTTTCAGGTCCTTACTAATCCTATCTGAAAGACCATTACTAACCGGTATAAAACCATCCTCATGCTTATTATACAGAATTGTCTTTCCATTCGTATAAGCCCATAGGTAAGCATCAAATGAACCATATTCCTCTCGGACTTTCTGAAAGCATCTGGCATTATTGATAATAGCTTCTATCTTCCTACGAGACTTGATCATCCCAGGAACGTTAAGTATTCTTTCAACATCATCTTCGGTATAACCAGCAATCTTATCATATTCAAAGTTGTCAAAGCAGGAACGAAATATCTCACGTTTCTTCATCATCATAGTCCAATTAAGACCACACTGCATTACTTCCATCATCAGGAACTCAAATTGTCCTCGGTCATCATGAAGAGGTACGCCCCATTCATTATTATGATACTCAATTAGAATATCTAAATTCGTTCCCCAGTTGCAATATGCCATTATTATTTCCCCAAATCTTATCTAAAACAAAATACTTTATCTTTAATTCACCGTTCATTATCGATTACATAGGCTGAATGCAATTAATTACATCCAACATTCTCTGGAGAACCTTCTGTACTTCACCTTTTCTCCAGCGTTTTTCAAAAGAGCCTTCACTAAAATGATCTTCTCTGAAAAGCATACTTAATAATGCGGCACTTTTTTCTAGATCCGCAGAAGCAATCTGCATTAATTCATAATCCACATCAATTGGCGTTGAAGAAATATAATTATAATAATCTCGAACAACCATACCATTTATATCCAGAAAACTAAGGAGTTCATCACATTTAGGTTGTTCATCATCTATAAATTCTAATAAACCGTTATAAAGCCCATTTAGCCGAGGATGCGTATCAATAGGCTCATCTTCGAAAACATTTTGCCAATCTTCAATCACAGAATGAATTACATTCAGATATTTTTCATAATCTTTCGGATGTATAAGAAAAATATATGATCTCTGAGTACCTTTATGAAATGTCATTCCCAGAGGTCTAGAATATGGAAGCATATTAAACATAAATCGTTTGTACTCTTCCCATTTATCTTGTGTTCTTCTACCCTTATGACAATAGAAGACCACATTATGTCCTTCCTTATAATAATCAAAGACTTCTTTTGGCAGAACATATTTCACTGTATTTTTGCTTGTAGTATTATTTCTCGTAAAGAGACCATTGTCCGGATCCAGAAATATCAAGTCTGCATCCTTCAGAAAAGTCATTCCTTTATCATGCCATTTATCTCTTTGCGCTTTTCTCTCGGAAGGTGTGCCAATAAACTCCATCTTTTCGTTATAATAATCTGCGCTATGAAAAAGTCTTGATTTTTCAACTGCTGATATGTATCTGTTATTTTCACCATACAGTCTTTTTAATACATCAAAAACTATTTGATCATACTTCCGCATATTATCGTCAAATAGGTATCGAGTCTTTCCCCCATCATGTGAGCCGTCACATTCTGTTAGATACCAGTTAATACCAATCCGTAACCCTGCATCTTCAAAATGTTTTAACAGACTATACTTACCATAGTCACCTATATCAGCTACGTATTGATCTTTCATGTACTAATCCCCATCAAGACGCTAAATCTTTTAGTTCTCAAAAAAATCCATATCTATTTCTTTAATCTTGTAAACTTCTTTGGTTGAGACACCTAGATTATATTCAATCATCAATTCTGCCAATTTATCACCATCAATCAGAACTATTTTTTGAGCCAGATTCTTCTTGGCATATTCAACAGCCCCACTTGAAAAATTTGATGTTGTCACAAAAACACCCTTTGATGCTCCCTGGCCTGCAAGTGCTCCAACAAAGCCTTGTAAATCCTTTCTTCCAACAGGTGAAGAAGCAAATCTTTTAGCCTGTATACCAATAATGTCAAATCCCAATTTATCTTCCTTTATGATACCATCAAGACCCTCATCTCCACTTTTCTTGTTTGCAGAAGTATCTTCTTTTATTTCTCCATAACCCATTGCTTTAAGTAATAAACGAACCTTAGCTTCAAAAACATACTCATCCATTGCTTTAAGCTTTTCTAAAATATCTTCTGCAAGCATTCTATTCAAATTATTATATGCAGAAACAAGTAATTCTTCAGGGGTTTTGTCTTCTGAAGGCAGTGTCTCTTCATGGTCATCGTTCTCTACCTTTTTATTTCTTCCATACTTGTATTCCACGAAACTTGGAAATTGAGCAAGAGTATTATCTGTAATACTAGCATTCTTATTTAATACTTCTTTTCCTTCTTTAGTTATAGATATTTGACGTCCATTAGAACCAATCTCTATCAAGCCAGCTTTCTTAAGATACACTTTCGTCCATGAAGTTCTATTGTATAATAGGGTTTGTCTACCGCTTGGAATCAATAATTTTTGATCATCCTCTGAAATATTGAAAGCACTAACAATATACTCAATTATCTGTTTGCTCGATTTCTTTTCACCATCAGCCAATGCTTCTAGATATTCTTTGTACATCTCATTATGTTTAGGTATTGCCATGTCATTTTTCCCCCCTTACTATTGATCAATGAGCTAATTAATTGAGTTTCATCTAATTACAGATTTGGAATGCTTCTTCCAGATTGAAGCTCATTTCTACCATCTGAATATGTAATAATGCAATTCCATTTTCTATATATATCTAAAGAAATAGTATGTTTGATTGAGGCTATATGCCTAGATTTAGACTTATTAGAATTTAATATTTTAATCACAAGGTTCTTTATATCTTTATTTGTATTTCTAACATTCGTAGCCACTTCCCTTATTACTTCAGTATCTGGATTAAGATTTCTTATAATATCATTTGTTGTCACATCAACAAATATACATTTCTTTTCAATGGTGATAATAGTTTCTTTTCCATATCGTTGTTTTATAAAATCAAACAATTTTTCTTCGCTTTTATAACCGTATAATCCATCAATGTAAGTCAACGCTTTTGAAGAACCATACTCATTCACTATTCTATAATCACAATTGAAAGAAGGATCATAAACTCGTTTTATAATATCCTGAAGATTACTCCTTATGTTATATTTCTTTTCTAATACTTTTAATAATTCTTTATCCAAAGAATCAAGTCTATATGCATCTTCCCCATAATAATTCTTTTTTATGAGAAGATGATTCTCAAGAATAGAACAAATCGCCCAAACAACTATATGTTGCTCATATTCCTCTCTATTATCTAAATCACTATAATTTTTCAATAACAGCAGTTTTATAAATTCCACTTTAGTTTTTACAACATAATCCGTTTTAAAAATATCTATTACATTCTCATTATTGTTGTATCTACTAAATATATCTGTAACAACCAAAATTATACCCATATAATGTTCAAAACTGATCATATCAATATATTTTGGATTAAGAACTCCCTTTACACGAGCCTTCACAAAACGCTCAAAACGCTTTTCTTCTGTAGTCGCTTTTCTAGGAAGATTCTGTTTCTCTTCTATTCCTGTATCAGTCTCGCTGTTTTTTATATCCTCTGTGTTTCTTTCTTCCCTAAAACTCGATGGATGTAAAAATCTCTGAAGGAATAATCCCCTTATTCTCTCGACATAAGTATATCTTCTAAACACAACCTTGTATTCATAACTCAATTCTGATTCAACTATAAAATCATCATCAGAAGCAGATGTTTCATCTTCTTCAGCCATTATTCTTTGTTGATTTAATATAGCTGACATTTTTCTATGATTATCAACCTCTTCAACACACATTAGTTCAGCATTCAATAGGTTTATTCTATCATCCCTATATTTTAATCCATCAGAATCAATCTCAAAGTTTTCAACATCTGATTTATCAGAGCGCTCACGCCTATTTGCTGCAAGTATATTTCTATCTATAACCCAGCATCTAACTACTTCTTCAACGTCATTAACTCTAACTGTCAAGTCAAATATATGTGGAAGTCCTTCTGCTTCCTGTTTATCTATAAAAACATTATATTCTCCATTTTCAAATATATATTCGAAAGAATAATCATTGTATATAAAATCAACATTATTTTCTTTGTTTCCAGATATATGACATTCAACACCATTTTTAGTAGTTTCTGCATAGACAAATCGAAACAAGCCTTTTTTATTAGGCTCATGAATCATAGGTTTACTAATTATTTTTTCATCTTTAAGAATATTTAGATTATCAAAAAAATAATCAAATTCTCCAATTTCGCCTACATCTAAAAGATCACATTCAATATTTCCACCACTTCGAAACGTTCTGGTCAAGGCACTGTTTGTGCAATTAGCACTTCCATATAATATGTAATCTTTCTCGTCCGTTTTAAATAAAAAAACTTTTCCATGATAAAATGAACAAGAAGCATTATCATTAAATTTATCAAACAATCGAATCCTATACTTTTTTTCATATTCTGAAGGGAATGTGCTTCTTTCCTGTTGGATAAACAAGCTAATTTTGGCATTAGGAAACAAATCCTGTAACTGGCTTAACGCCGATGTCTTATCATCAAAATACGGTACAGCAACCATTATTTCGCGAGTCGTAGATATAGGAACAAACTTCTTAACTTGATCAAGAATTGATATTTCATAATTGCCCAGAAAATAACGTTCCTCGTTTTTTCTACATTTATTATAATATCTAAAATCCTTACATTCCTTTATTAGGTCACTATCAAGTCCAAAAGATATTGAATCAATTTGTGTAAAATATTTTATTGCTTCTACAATTAAATCCTGATAGTCGGATTGTTTTTCAGAATAATCAATCACATTATATACTTCATTATTCTTTTCATATCCAGAAGTCTTAATATTTGCAGATGATATAATCAGTTTTGCTTTTCGTTCTCCTAACAATAAAACCATCTTAGGATGAAACGCACCACTAATTGAAACAGGCGAAACTATATACTTTTTCCCCAAACCAACATTCAATGAATAATCTCTTAGATTTATTACAGCCTTTTCAAACTCAGTATAATCAATAAACAAACTAACTTTTCTTATTCCATTGTCATATAGTTTACTAAGAATAGCACGTTCAAAATATTCTATTTCAAAGTTAAATGATGAAAAGAGCGCCACCTTATAATCACGATATTTAGTTATCTCATCTAAAACGCGCTTTCTATCTTCCATACATGCTCCTAAGTCATAATATATCTAGATCCCTCATAACTTGTGATAACTGAAACAATCTAATCCCTTGAAAATCTATATCAAAATTATGTTTATGAATATATTTTCCCTCTAATATTTCATAATAAAACCCATCTCTCTGTTGAAGTAATTTTTCAAAGGCCGTTTTGTAATGTTGCTCTATCAACCAGTGGTCCATCACATAAGAAAGAAAATCTTTTATAGGCTGATGTATATATTTATTTACTAATAGAATCAATTCCTCAAATGATATAGAAGAGCTATCATTCCCCCAAGTTAGATAAGACGCCTCATCTCCATAATCATCCCTATCTACAAATCTATTGTACATCGATAAGACGATTTTAAGTCCGTTTTCTATCATTTTTTCTTTATTATTTAGGTGAGCTGCATCATATATCATGGATTCTCTAGTGTCAAAATCATAATCACAATCAACTAACACATCTGATAAATCTGAATTCAAATCTATTGACCAATCAGATTTTTCAATACAGGCTTTTATCCATTCCTTTTTATCCATAGAAGTTCCTGAATTATCTAATAGGTCAAGCATATATTTCCATATACATTCCAACCCAGCAGTAAAGTATTGTCTACCAATCACTATTTCCCACCCATTAGAAACAGGAACCAAATCAGCGTTTATATCTTCATTTCTTCCCCGTATCGAATATGCATCGAATAAAATATCTCTATAAGATGCAAGTGATGTATCTTCCATATCGTAATCATTAAAAATATACTTCAAATATTCAGCACTTGCATTTAGCAAGTAATACCGATCAGTATCAAATAAATGGCTTTTTAATATTTCTTTACAATCTTCAAATCCTCGAAGACCAAGATTTATAGTATTTCCATACTCAACAAGTACTTCTTTGGGAACTGGAACATCAATTAATCTATATTCCTTGTAGTATTCTGTATTTTTAATAATATTCTGAAATGCCAATGCCATTTTTTGTCCTTCTAAAGTTAGTTTAGGAAAACTAAATCTGGTATTATTGTCAACATCTATAATTCTAACAAAATCCATAGATAAACATCCTGCATTGTAATATTGCATCCCACCAAAAGTTGAAACAAAATAGTTTGGATTAAAGGTATAAGGGCCATTTATATTATTTTTTATATCCGTTTCAGTCTTCTGCTTTCCGACTAGGTAATACTGATCACTTGAATTTGTAAGTAATTGCGACAATACAAAGAAATAATCTTGTCTTTTAACATATGATTTATCAAATACACTGTAAGTATGCTCTTCAATTCCAGAATACTTATAAAAATCATAATAAATCCATACCATAAAAGGCCAATAAAAAGCTCTAGGAGTAACCGTATTTACAATTGGACATAACTCAGCAGAAATAGACGCCGCTACACCTTCTATCCCAAGACTATCTCTTGTTGTAAAATCTCTTTTATTGTCATTCAATAATGGGCCTTTTTTCATATATGTTCATCTCCAAAATAAAGAAGAATTCTACTTAGACATTTTTTCTATATGCATCCATACAAATAGATATTTTATTATATCAATCATCCAACCCCTCTACATTAATTCCCGCCTCATCAAGAAACTTCTTTAGTATATTTATCTGCTTCTTCTCCTCTTCACTTAGATCAGTACGCTGAAGTGTTTCCAAGAAATCCGTACCTGCAAATAGTTTTACTCCATCAACGGTAGGAACGACCTTTACTACACGAGAAGTATTTAGTCCCCTGTAACACCACAGATTTGATGTATTGTATATCTTTATATATAAGTTCTCTACACGCTTCTTATCAAACTCCGAGAGTTCGATATCATTTTCCTCCATATCCATAAAAACAGATTTGGGATCATTCCATCCCATATGAAATGACCTCTTATATTTTTCCAAAAGTCTCTCGCCCAAAGAATGGCTCTGGGCATCTTCAATTATCTTCTTTTTCTTAGCTTCCGACTTATAATACTTAAGCTCAAACTTATCATAATTGGTCAGTTCTTTGCTATCGCCAATCGTAACACCAGATGAAGTCTTTATACCATTAATAAAATCAGAAAACTCCTTCCAGTATTCATTTTCATCTATTCCATCATAAGCAGTATACTGCAGGATATCTTCCGGAAGATAAAATCCAACCTGATTTTCATAAATAACATTCTCAAGATTAACCAAAAAGAAGAAACGATTATAGCCTTCTCCAACTAGAGATTTGTTGACTATAATACGTTCTTCCAAACTTCTCTTTTCATCCGAATAAACCTCATCAATCTCGAGGATGTAATAAGGCAGGTCTTCTCGCCTTGCGATGGATGAAAATTCATAAAATTCCTTCTTCTTGATACCATTATCGTATCTCTTATATATCTCCCAGGCTTCTCCCACTGAAAGACATCCATAGAAATTGGCAAATGCACCATAATAAGCATGCAGCTTATCAACTACCGCTGGCTTCCATCCGGTAAGCATTCTCTGGATGGACTTTTGTGACAAAGGTTTAGGTAATTGTGCCATATCCGTTCCCCTTTTCAGCAAAAAAATATAACTATAAATTTTTATAGTATTTCTCAATCATTTTTGCCATTAACATTCTTCTTTGAACAAGAAAAGCCTCATAGTGTTCTACTGACATACTTACTACATCATAAGGGATAGCATTTTCCTCTAAATTTGCCTTAAGTGCCTCTTCGTTTGAAATATTCCCAAATGCAATTTTACCGTTTTTACATTGCTCAATAACTTTACCAAAATAAACACATGGAGCTTCATCACCTATTGCTTTATTTACCTGAGTATCAAGAATAGTAAAATTTGCAACTTGATTATATCTTCCTTTATTATTTACACCATTATTCTTTAGATATGCTTTAGGGAAAATATGATGTACATCACCAGAATGAATTAACAAGTCTGATATCATAGTTCCATGCATAAGCATAGAATTACAATTAAGATTTATCTGTGCTGCCAAGAAAGTCTTAAAAGCAGGACTATTTGTCGAAGTTGTATCAAGGTTTTGAGGAAGAGATACTGTCCAGAAAGTTTCCGGTAAAACAGATGCCTCAACTTCATGAAAATAGTTAATAAATCCCTTTTCATTTATCATTCTTATGTCTCTGCTCATTGATGATTCAGGAGATGCCACATATCTACCAGTTAATGTAGATAACACAAACCATTTTTGTACATAGTGTTTTACCTGATCCTTTGGAATAGTTGAATCTTTTGATAATTTTAAGTATAGCATATATGCAAAATCCAATGTCATCTGGGAATTCAATAATTTACTAGATTTATAACCAGCTCCTTTTATAGCAAGGACATACTGCAAAAAATTATATTCCCTTATAAATTCTTTGATTCCTTCATCAAGTTTTATATATGATTCTTCTATTATTTCTTCTTTGTATTCTCTAGTTGTAAAATCTCTTCCTGATAATAAGCTTACAAGGTCAGCCAATTTAGCACGGTTAAATCTATACATAAATGCTACTCTAAGCATATCATTATAATCAGGGTCATATATATCATCATAATCGCCTGAAAGCCATTTAATTTTCGAACAATACTCTGTTTCTGCAAACTCATGATCTTTAATCATTTGCGGATAAAAATCAGGTTTAACCGCTAAATGACAGAAATAATCAACAACCTTTCGCAGCATATTTCCACCATGAACTGTATCGGATGCCATTTTTGACATAACAAAATCAGACTGACTTAGCGCAGTCCCCTTTGAATTGATTCGAATAAAAATCTCTGTAACTTCGTCAATATCCAAAGTATGATCTAGATTAATAACACCTATCTGTCTGTTAGCAATACCTCTAAGTTTTGAAATCTTATTGTTCAAATCCTTTGGAGAAACATCAGGATTATCTTTACAATAATTTGTTACAAATTCAAAAGAATCAAAGTCACTCTTGAACACCTCAGAAATATCAGGTATCCACTTCTTGTCTTTCAAATGAGATGCATCTTGAACAGCGAAACACTTAGACGGATCATCAGCAAGTGGATAGAAGGCTATTTTTATTCTGTCTTTATTAAAATCCTCATCTAAAACTTCTTTTCCTGCTATTGCTGCCATAAGTGCAGTTATTCGCTGTTGTCCATCAATTAAAACATGTTTACCATCAGATGTTTTTCCATCTTTTGTATGAACATCAGGATTTTTCCAAGTTATGATATATCCTGTAGGATAACCATTATATAGAGAATCAATCAAATCTCTTACTTGAGCTCTCTTCCAAACAAAAGGTCTTTGAATTTCTGGTATAACAAACTGCTCAGCCTCAATCATTCCGAGAATCGAACTAACAGAGTATTGCATTAAAGAAAACTTTTCACCAATCATATCTACCTTTTCCCCTTTCACTTAACCATTCTAACATTGCGACATATTCATCACTCATCTACCCAATGTACACTAGCTCTATATCCTTCCATAAACTTATATGATGTATTTAGAAGCGAAATACACCACATTTTCTCTCTTTTAATTCTATATGGTGGTTTATCGCAATCAGATACTGTTGACGCTAGATTTTTCCTTTTAACATGACTACTTAACCGGAGTGTATTACCGCTACCTTTATCTAAATTGTTTATAAATTGGATATGCCTGAGCGCTTCTCCTAGCCTCTATTCAAATCATCAGATTTTCTACAACATCATCCAAAAAACTGTATCTGCTTCTCTTTATCTCTTCTATTCTTAACCGTCGGATATGATTCAATTATCCTATTATAACATGGACAATCCGAACCATGATCATTAATCATTCCACATGCCTGCAGATGAGAATACACAGTTACTGTGCCTAAATATTTGAAGCCTCGTTTCTTTAGGTCTTTACTTATCCTATGTGAAAGACCATTACTAACAGGTATATATCCATCTTCATGCTTGTTATAAAGAATTGTCTTTCCATCCGAATAAGCCCATAGGTAAGCATCAAATGAACCATATTCCTCTCGGATTTTCTGAAAGCATCTGGCATTATTAATGATAGCTTCTATCTTCCTACGAGACTTGATCATCCCAGGAACGTTAAGTATTCTTTCAACATCATCTTCGGTATAATCAGCAATCATATCATATTCAAAGTTGTCAAAACAGGAACGAAATATCTCACGTTTCTTCATCATCATGGTCCAGTTGAGACCGCACTGCATTACTTCCATCATCAGAAACTCAAATTGTCCTCGGTCATCATGAAGAGGTACGCCCCATTCATTATTATGATACTCAATTAGAATATCTAAGTTAGTTCCCCAGTTACAATATGCCTATAGTCATATCTAAATATATATCCACGTATATATTACTCATGCATTTTAATAATTTCTGGTGATTATACAATCACTAAAACAGTTTCTTTCCAGTCTTCGCAAGAATAAGAGCCTGATCATAGGTACACCCATAAGTTCTGGCATATTGAATAATTGCATGATCAAGATAGGGATATTTACGTGGATCTACAAATCCTCGGTTAGCTTCAAGCCAAGCCCTATGATAAAACGCTTGTAGTTTTTCATCATTAATATCAAATAATCCCATACACAGACCTCATCAATTACTCATTACTTTTTTCATAGCATTTATTTTAGATACATCTGCAGTCACTATATCATCACTGATTTCCAGAAACACTTCACCCGTATAAAAATCTACAATAGAATTAATCTTTTCTATTATAACAATCATATCATCCGTAACTTTTATTTCTCCGGAAGAAATAAAATCCATAATGAAAGATTTCTGGATAGAATTAAAAAATTCTGGAAGTAATGTATTTAAAAACCTCTGATCTATCATATCACTGCTTGATGTATTCTTATTTTTTATAGGCGTACTATACTTCTCACAAATGAACTCCCACTCCTTAACCTGTCTTTCAAATTCCAAGGAATTAACTGGATCATCAATATATGTATAGTCAACACTTTCTCCATCAAGAGATATAACAAACACCTTATATGCAGCTCCTAATCTCTGAGCTGCAGCATATTCGCTTTCTGATAAAGTAAAAGAATCACCTAATGTCTTTACCTTTTTGACTGTAATATATCTATTCTCTCCTCTTGCATCAACAGATTCTATTTCATATGAATCACTTTTCCTTGATACATCCTTTGCTGTCCTACCTTCTAGTCCCTCCACCGCAATACAATTCTGAATAGGTGTTTTCCATTTGTTCACTGCCAAATTATCCTTCTTAATAGGTTTTGTTACTCCTTGAGTTTTTATCCCTTCTCTAATGGATTTAGTAAGATCTTTCTTACAATCTTTCCATCAAAATACTGACGAAGCTTTACCTTAATCTCTTCTCTTCTATCATCTGTTTCACTCACTGATTCAGATGCTGCAACATTGTTAAACTCGTCCATAACTCGCCTCCAAATCTATAGTTACTGGATATTATTTACTTCATTATCAGATAATAAATATGTATTAGCCAATCATAGAGCCGCCAAAATAGGAAGTATTTAAATTTTTATTGGCTAATTTATTGGCTAAAATCAGATTATTTTATTTTTTTAATATCCAATTAGCCAATCTTTTATTATCTGAATCAGTTTCTATAATTCCTTCTTTCGCCATTGAATACATAAGATTTTTTATCTTTGAATTTTTCTGACTGTCACTTAATCCATCCGGAAGTTTATCCCATAATAGATTTTTAATGTCTTTTTTCTGTGCTTTTCCCCACTGTTCAATGTATTTAATGATTAAGTCTTTATAATACTTATCATCAAAAGCTTTTTGTTTAATATAATCCACTTCCTGATCGGTGCTTTTAGCGACTGATGCCGAAACATAAAGATTATTCACTCTCCCTTCAATAAGCTTCTGTTTTCTAAGGTAGGCGATTGCTTCTTTGGATATTTTTCTCTTTTTCTGAACCTGATCTAATAAAAAGACCGTCTGAAGATCCATATCCGGATTATCAAATAATATATGCATATAGTTATCGTCTAATGTCTTACCGTAAACGCATACATTAACCTGCTGATAATTTGTTAGATCATAGTCCGGCATTGGGAAAAATCTTTCCTGCTGAATTCTGTAAACACGCCTTATTCCCATAGATTGAGAATCAATCATATTAAACTTGACCATTGTTTCTGCCAATAGCTGATTACGATAAAACGGAGGATTGAAACTTGGATTTAATACCTTTTCAATTGCCCCAGGAAGAAACGATCCTGGATTTGTAAGAATCAATTTATCTTCAAATTCATTTAAATATATCCTACCTCCGAGCGTATATTCAGAATGTGCGATACAATTGTTCAATAACTCCCTAAGGAGCCACATATCATATTGTGTAGTTTCCATAGGAAATAATGTCATCTGATTTGGCATATATCTGTAAGTAAGATTTCTGATTCTAGAAAACAATCTGTCACTCAATGTGATATATGGTATCTTAAATATCTCATAATCACTTATATCATTTTTGGAATTATATAGCCTCCAAGAAGCCTCTGGAGATAGATTAAATAGATAATCCTTATCTTCATTTCCCAATAAAAGCATTGCTGCATTTGTGACTTTACCATCTACAACAAGCTTAAGTTTTTCAAGAAAAACAGAATCTGTCATCTTATCCACTTCCTCAGATATATGAGGCTTATTCATCTTTTCTTTGTATTTAAGGCGAGCTATCTTAATTGCTTCTTTGTCCAAATCATCAATAGTCGCACCATTAACTATCTGCTTGGACCAATCTTTCTTCTCCTGTCCTCTGATCCTATCTCTTTCTTCATCAGATAGTGGCCCCAGCGACTCCCCATCACGCCCATAATAATGCCCCTTCCAAGCGGTAGGCGTGGCAGTCATAGCCGCCGGGATTTGAAACATAATAACCCTGAGTTTCTGTCCATCAACTTCAGGATATAATTCATAGATATCGATAAACTGTATTCCCCCTGTTGTTCCTTGAGCAATCTCATACTTTAAAGTATCCAGACCTTTAGTATCTCTATAATCAGTTCCAACAATAGTCTTTCCTTTATTTCTGACGCCAAAAACAAGCCAACCATATTGTAGAGATTTCAAATTAGCCTCATTACTAATGGCAGAAAAATACTGTCCTATCTTATTCTTATCAAAGTCATTATTTGCTTCTTTGAACTCAACAACCTCATATTCCCAATTCTTAATGAGATTATCCAGCACAAGAAGCAATTCCCTTTCCATTGAGTTATCATTTAATTCATAAAATACAGACATTTATACAACTCCCTAAAAATAATACTGAAATAATCATTCCCCTCACTTAGAGAACCTACACGATAATAGTCTAATTATATTATCATTCTGCAGTTACCATTTTAAGATAATTAATAAAAGCAGAACAGGCTATAATCATAAAAGATGCCTCTGCATAAGTACTCTTACGTTCACCCACCTTTCCATGCCTTATACCTGGTTCATCAGATGTATAACCATAAATTTTCTTGAATGCTTCCTTCAATGAAGGATGAATATATACCCCATTACGCTCCAGCAAATCCAAACTTTTCCCAAGAGTACCTTTATCTGTATTGCTAAGCTTATTACACATATATTCAACCGCACTTATACTATCGTGAATTGATCCTTCATAATCAGGTTTTTCTCTATTTGAGAGTTTCTCAATAGCATCTCTCAAGTATTGCTTTATGTTATCCTCTGAATTGTTAATCGCACCTTCAATAGCGTTTATCTCTAAATCATTTGTTATAGGGCATACCAAATTTAGTAATAGAAGGAAAAACACTTTGCATAGACATAATATCAACTTTTGCCCGTAAATCTTTTCTGATTTTATTTGCAAATTGAACAGCCACTTCATACCTGAAAGCATCAGAAATAATAACAAAAACTCTATAGTTTTCATTTTCTATATATGATTCATAGAATTTTTCCTGTTTAGGAACATCATTAATAAATCCATATTCATTAAAATCTGATTCTGATACCTTTGTCCAGTTCTCGCTTAGTCCTCCTAAAAACCAGTTTTTATATAATCTTTCAACTTCATCACAGACCTTTTTATAATCGTCCAATAATGCAGAATCAAATAATCTTAGACTTTCAGCATCTGTCATACCTCTCTCATCAATCATTCTGAGAAGACGCTGTGAAAAAGTTTCTTCCAACTGATACATAAGGTCATCAATCTTACGATTAGTAGGCATAGTCGCAGCCATCGTACTTGTAACCTTATATTTCTTCATGCTTGATGCATCAAACTCGGCTACTGCTGACTCGTCTATCCTATAATCATTTACATCTGGTTCAGCGACTTCCTTATTAGCTTTACTTTCTGCTTTCTTTTTTCGGAAGTTAGAGATTCTGTCAAAAATCGACTTCATCTCTTTATCCATTGTTATATCATCCCTTGCAGGGATATAATACTTATCTATATATTCGCCAACCTCTTTTTTAAGTGTGTCTTTATCTTTAATATTCTCTTTATTTTCAGGCATCTCATCACCTCATTTCTACGGCTCAGCAATAATTCATCTTATTTATCATAACTCTTTTCGGTAAATCTTCAAGGGTAATGTTACATATCATTCCATCCGTCAGGTCTGGCTTCTGAACCAGTCTGTTATCATACAAGTGACACAGACTATCCATCGTATCTCTGGCATCTTCATCCTTTACAAAACTTATAGGATCGTAATCAAGTTCTTTGTTAAGTCCTTTTTCTACAAGTAGCTGATTTCTCTTCATAATCGAATAAAAATTCGTAGCTTCTGGAAGTCCAACTTGATCAGCCAAACTAAGATATAGCCTTGATATTGTATCAACAAAGTTTAGATATACTTCTGAAAGATTTGTATTACACTCTTTATCTAAAAGAACCATAAAAGGTATTAATAGACAAAAATCTGTTTTCTCATAATCTATGAACACCTTTACATATTCTTCTCTTTTTTCTTCTGTAATAGGTGCATGAAGAACATACTGTAGGAATTCAACCTGTTTATCATTCGGTATCTTTTCAAAATCACCAATTTTAATTTCTTGCATCAGTTAACATATGCCCGTACCTCCTTCTCTATAACGAAACAAACTATTTACTACAGATCATTTATGACAGATCTGATTATGAGTACATTATATTATCCTAAGTAGGCCTCATGGTCGCATGTCAGGCGACACGAAATTAAAGAGAATTCATTCATATAGCATACTATTATGGCATATAAAAGAAAGGTGGCAGGAACCAACCGAGGTCAGCCCCTGCCAAAAGGTACTACTATGAAAAACAACACACAACCAACTATTTTAACTAAAAGTCACTATCGAAATCCGAATCAAAATCTGAATCGAAGTCATCTATATCGTCATAGAAGTCGTCCGAACTATTATCTGCATATAATCCTTCATGATTCATTCTATCTATAAAATCCATCTGCATTGCTCTTTCAAATCCATCAAGATTTCCATCACCATTTCTATCAAACATTCTGTCAAAAGGTCCCATACTCAAATCCTCCTTTGTTTTTGTTTTATGAGCTAAGTATATGTTATTTTTGTTTTAATTGTGTCGCCTGATAGGTGACATTTTATATATTTACAGATAAAAGATTTCTTCATCCTCCAACCGGATGCAGGCAAGTGATGCAGATGGTTCTAACTCAGCATACGCACAGCCACAATCAATATCATAGAAGATGCAATCTTTCTCATTATCATAATATCTGAAGACTTCTCCATCATTGTAACTGAACTTTTTCTTTGTAATTGTAGGTGTATGCCCGGCTATAACCATCCCATGACTAACACCACCGATTTGAATACTTTCCTCCCTTGCATACAGGTAGAATTCTTCGATGTTCTCAAATCTGCCACCAGAAGTTTCCAGACTTTCTATATATCCGGTATGAACAATTATCACAGTCCTACCACCCAATTTGAATTTATAATAATACGGATAATTCATGATCATATTCTGCCATTTGAGCAGATCGTTCATTGTCACTTTGTCTTCAGTCAGCAGTTTATTGATTGTCCCATAATAATCATAAAACTTAAGAGCCACTTCACCTTTTTCTTTCAAAAGGTATCTGACTGTTTCATAAAGAATTATACTATCTTCATTCGAGCTGAAATCTATGTATAATTCATTTGCCACATCTACTTTTTTCATAAGATTTATATTTTCCTCAAATTCAGCATCATGATTTCCTTTAATCGGAAATACATTCGAAGGACATTTCTCTAACCACCTCAACATAGCCAGACTACCACTTCCTCGATCTATGTAATCTCCTGCCAAATATAAAATGTCATTTTCAGAAAAGTGTATTGTATCCAACATATCGTTGAACTCATCATAACAACCATGTATATCACTTATAACATATGTACTCATAAACCGACTCCTTATAATTCATATGTCCATTATCTCTTAAAAAAACACTAATGACCCGATTATAATTCTGGCTTTTATCTTTTTTCAATAGCACCTGTTTCGTTCCGTAACATCATATATGTTTTCACTATATTCAATCACTTTCGTGACCATTTTTCCATAGAATCATCATTTGATTTTGATGAGGAATCCTTCTTATTACGATTGCTTATTATAATGGCAGGTACAATCCATAATATATTCAGAATTACGGTTGCCCCCAAAAGCCCTATTTTATATATTAACCAGAAACCAAATATCAAAACCCCTATAACGCCTAAAAAAGATACTATTGCCTCTATGCCTGAGAAGTCACCCTTAAATGCAGCACCTATCGCTCCTATAACAAACATAAAAACCATAAATAGAATCCACATAAGATCACTCTCCTTCTATAAATCATATTCCCAAGATTTATGCTGATTATATATGATTCAAAGGATATACTGGTCGCATCACAGGCGACAAAAAAAACTGGTCAACAATAGTGCCAGCCAACAAAGCAAGTATTTATGAATGGTTTAAGCTATCTTTAATCATGTTTTCATTGAGTTTATTATTTTCAACTGATATAATCTACTCACAAATCTCAAGTACAAATGCTACTATCACACAGGCGAAGTGCGTCCTGGAGGTAGTAGCTTTTTTTGTTGCATCATACCTGCCTAAGCAGGCACAACACCATAATCCACTCGTGGATTATGCATTTAGCAAGCATTGGGATTGTCCGCCAATCCCACTCAAAAACGAAAATTGCCCCTGGAACATTTTTCCTTTTCTCAGACAGCTTGTTGGTTGCTTCGCACCCAAACCCCCAGAATATTTATAAGGAGAATATTGAAATGGCTAATAACACTAGACGAATACATATAAGAGTAACCGATGAAGGGTACGCAGAACTTTTAAGACAGAAGGAGTTTATGAAGCTCCCCTCTTACAGTGATTTGATAAGAATGTATATTAACAATAACATCTGTTTTAGCGTTGACTTTAATGGTCTGTATGAGGTTTATACTCAGATTTCAAAAATAGGAAACAACATAAATCAGATAGCCAATGGCTTGAAGATATTGAGAATCCAAAAGGTTCCAAGAAAACGCAACTACATCGTCTCATAGATGAGCAGATAAAACTCTCAAAGGATTTTGATGAAAAGATATGCAGGAAAAACTGGCCAATTTAGAAGAAATCAATTCTATCCATGAGCAGGATATCAAGAATAACCAGAAAGAAATTAATGAGCTTAGACGGATTCAGAAAGAACTGGATATTTATCATAATAGGAATAATGATACATTATCATAACCAATTTCTTTTACTGCATAAACACTATAAAAAAGCAAATTATACTCAATCCGGCATCAATGACATATAGTAAATAATAAGACAATTAAATAAGGGATACCACAGCCACACCATAATATGCAGCTATGATATCCCTTAAATTACGTATTATCCTTCAATAGCTATATACTGTTTTTCTGGAAGCTTCTCTGCTTCATTCTTAGGAATTGATAATTTCAAAACTCCATCTTCGAACTTAGCCTTTACATCTTCCTGCTTAACTGCATCTCCTACA
>OCVV011255840.1_pt1 | contig 33381 bp, 54 predicted proteins | sample 1539721 | NCBI WGS metagenome assembly OCVV01 (sample SAMN02144230, study PRJEB22623) | gut metagenome | biome: sheep rumen | host: Ovis aries | place: New Zealand | reverse complement strand
ATTCCCCACTTAAAAATTGTCATCAATATTTCTTGTTCCATAGTTTCCCCTTTCTTTAAAATTAAAAGAAGAACATATTTCAGTTCTTCTAATCAGTAGTTTTTGTATATTCTAGAATTGCAATCATCTTTTCAACTTCTTTTAAAGAATTTCCTAATTGAAAAAACAAAACATTTTCTGAAACTTTGTAAAAAACACCACCTGCCCAAGTACCACCAGATAATGTTGTACCAGTTGCATATAACCAAGGAATGTTTCGCCAATCCTTTTCTGTCTTTTGACTTACTAAAATTTTCATTTCAATCAAATCTTCTAAATTAGTAATATTTGTTGGTATTTTTTCAATAATTGTATTAGTAATAATAACTTTTCTATAAATTGTTTTACCATTAACCCATTTTTTATGTGTATTAGTTTCACTTGTAGAATAAATATTATTTCCTGCAATATCATCTTTATTTTCAGTAATTTGTTCTTGTAAGTCTTTTGTTAATTTATCATTTATCATATTAATCTAGTTAATACTAGAATTAGAATGTGTTATAATTAATTTCTTTTAATTCCTATAATTTTATGAACTTTTAAAGTTGTCATATCTGTATCATAACTTTGCCAACTTATAGTACGATTATTAAAATTAACCATGCCCTCTCCATCATATTGCAATTTATTACCATTTATAGTATATCTTTGAACCATTAATTGAACTGTTGCACCAGCATCAGGTACACCAACACTAAATATCTGAACTTTATCATCAATTATAGGAACGACTATACTAGAATAATATTTTTGGTGCATAAAATCAAAACGTAAAGAATCAAAATTATTTATAGGATCAGAACATATAATATCAATATCATCACCTAAACTATTTTCATAAATAACTTTTCCATTCAAATTATTGATTGCATTTTTGTTTTCATTTATTAGATCTAATATATTTTTATTTAATTTTTCATTAATCATAATAACGATACATATTAGTATCTATATGATGTTTAATCAGTTGTTTTTGTATATTCTAATATAACATAACCATGTAAGGTAGTTCTATTGGCTTTTGTTCCCCATATGACATGTGTAGATGTCACATAGACTTCATCATTAAAACCACTAAATGGAGAAAATACATTATTTGTCGTATTAACTGCACCACCACCTACATTTATCATAGTAAAATTAGATAAATTGTGATTAACACTCTTATTAGTAGTATTAGGTAGCATACCCATATCAATTACTTTTCTATATATAGGTTTTCCATCAATCCATTTTTTATTTGTTTTTATTTCACTTGTAGAATATACTTCTGCATCATTTATTTTTTGTATATCAGATGCATTTATATCAACTTTATTACTTAATTCCTTAATCAATAATTCATTAAGCATAAACATCACAGGTAACTGATACTAAATAGTACCAATCACCCCACATTCTAAATAAAGGGATTCTAGTACGTAACTTGAACCCCCTTCCTGATAATTTGCGTATGTATGTATGTATGTATGTATGTATGTATGTATGTATGTATGTATGTATGTATGTATAAGTGTCGCAACTTCAGTTGCTTTTGTCAATATTTTCATAGTAATTTCTTACTAGAACTTTCAATTTTTATGCAGTACGTACAAAAATATAACATGTGTAATATGGTTGCATATTGTTATGTGGTTGATTTCCACCAACTGCTTCTATCATATCACCACTATAATATCTCATATCAGATGAAGTAGTCCAATTAATACCACTTGCACCAATATTTCCACCACCTTTGATTGTTAATCTATGCTGATGTTTTGCCATTTCATCAATTGTCAATGTATGCTCTTTTTCACCACCAGTTTTAGAACTAGCATTGAAATCAGAATCATTTTCATCAACACCAACAAGTGTTTTACCTTTAGCAATTCTTTCCCATGTTCCACCAAAAAAGACACTTGGATTTGTGTCTTGTATACTCATGTATATACTACCTATTGGGTATAATAATTTAACATCAATCATTATAATCGATATTTAATACCAATATACTTAACTTTTATTAATATAACAAACATCTACGTATAATGTATCAAAATTAACATTTATTTCAACAGTTATCTTATTTGAAGCATCATCTAACGATAGCTTATTAGCATAAGTTGAAAGGTTTCTATAATCACCTAGACTAACATCAAACCAATTTTTTGAATTTGACAAAGCAGTACCATCCATTTTAGTAATAATAACATTATTAAGAATGAAACCTAAATCTTTTGATATTGTTTGGTCAGAATTTTGTGTTCTTTTAAAGGAATATCTTTTAATATATTCTTCTTTTCCATCAATTATATTTCCTGTTTTAACTGCCTGTCCATCTGTATTATAGTTTAATATATTTTGTTTAGTTGATAAAGTGTTATTAATATATTCGTAAACGTCTTTTAATAAATTATCATTAAGCATAATAATCACCGAAGCGACTAGATATTAAATATCTGTCACCCCATTTCTTTGTAAGATTGAAAGTCCTAGATATATAGACCTCCAATCCTTGAATTTTTGCATACAATAGTTTGCTTGCTTGCTTGCTTGCTTGCTTGCTTGCTTGCTTAAGCTTACACGATTTTCAAATATCGTGTCAATAGTTTTTCTCATTTTTATCATCCTTTCTAACTATTATTTATTATTGGTACTAAATCCCATTTTGATGAATTCCATGTACCACTTGTATTATTGGTATTGCAACTATATATTTTATGATCATATACAGTCAAATCACCAACATTATATGTTCTTGTTGTATCATATGTATCACTATATAATCCTAGTGATATTCTTATGTCATTTATTTGATTTTGCAAATGACCTGCTTGGTTATCATCAAGTTGGTCTTCTAAATTAGCGAACCATTCAGTAAACCAAGCTTCATATTGCTTGAATATTTCATCAGTTGATAATTCTAATACTGCTTGTGTTACATTTCCACAATCAGCACCAAATCTTGTATCAGTTATCATATCAGTAGTAATTCTTGTTGCACCTGCTGGAACAGATATATTCGCAAGTCTTAAATCATATATTGTTCCAGTTCTTGTAATACTTGGTTGTGATGGATCAGAAGAATAACTTCCTTCTAATATCATTGTTGTTATTTGTCTATTAGTTAAATCTAATCTAACAATAACTGAATCAATTCTACCAAGTTCACTATCTGATTCATCTATATCAAGCACTAATGTTTCAGTGTTTTCATAACTATAACCATTTATATTAGCATTACCAACTGCAACACTAACAGTCATGTTATCATTTGCACTAACACCTAAACTATTATTAAAAACACCATTTGTGAAGAACTTTTTTAAGAATCCTGCAACATCTGATGCATCGTAAACCCTGTCGTTGTTTACTGAATTAAAAAATCCATATTTTTGTGCCATAATTTACCTTCCTTTCTTATTCATCATCCCATGCACTTGAAAGTGGACTTCCAAATGTTGGGTATATTGTTTTTTTACCATCTTCAATAGTTTCTTCTACTTCTATTATTCGATAAGTGGTATATACACCCCACTTTTCCTTTTTAATATTAACTATGTCACCAAGATTCCATTTTTCTTTATAATCTTGTTGAACAAGTGCAGTAACTTCTAATTGGAATGTTCCATCAGATAATTTACCTTCACCAACTGAACGTAATTTAGCTTTATAATCATTATCAGATAAACTTCCTTTTGTTAATGATTTTTGGTCACTAAATACTTCATATCTATCAAAACCACTTATTCCTTCATCAACACTAACAAGTACCCTGTTTGTATCTTCACCTTGACCACCAACTAAAACATAATTTACTTTAGTTTTTTCACTAATAACAAGTTTTCCTTGTTCTATGTTATAGTTATCATCACTAAATGAATATTGTTCATTAATACTTTGTTCTGAAGTTCTATCTTTTCCTTCCCAAGCTTCAAACATATATACTTTAGAATCAACATTTGGAACTACCCTAAAACCTATATTTGAATATTCAGCAAGTTTACATAGATATTCATATACATTTTTATAAGAAACTTGAAAATCAATATGTGGTGAAGTCATTGTAACTGCTTCAGTTTCCCATTGTTCTGTAAGTGGTGTCATAGCATTTACAATTGTATTCATACCTTCAATTGTATTTCCACTAAAATTGATTTTACTTTTTACAATTCTTCTTTCTAATAATGAACTTAAGAATCGACCACTAATTATTAATTCTTCATCAGTTCCATTATCACTAAATTCAATTGTTTCAATTATTCCTGCTTCAGTATAATTGTTTCTCATTACTAATACATTTTTATCAATAAATTGCATGACATAATCATTTACTGGTAAAACAATTTCAAATTCACCTGCTTCAAAATATTTTCTTCGCCATCTTAATGAAATAAAATAATCGACTATTCCAAGCATATTTAATTCTTTATCAAAGAAAAATAATGTTGAATCTTCTTCTGAATCAGCAGATAATTCTCTGGTTAAGTTTAATATGTATATAGGAATTGTACCAGTAGATGAATAACGATATGCAGTAATTACCATTACATTATCTTCATTATTATAAGCTAAACCATATCTAACACCAGCAGTTCCATCATCTATATCTTGCCACATAACACCATCAATTGATTGTAGTATAGTACCATTGTAACCACATGCAATATACATACCATTTGCATATCGTGATCTAATTAAATATGAATCAGTAGTTGAATCTTGTTTTGTCCAATTTATACCATTACTAGATGTTAAAATTGTTCCTTTATCACCAGTTACTACAAATTGACCTTTTCCATACGAAATACCAACCAGTTTAACATCAACACCTGATGTTCTTCGTGTCCAGTTAATAAGATTTGAAGAAGTGAAAATGGAACCAAGTTCACCTATTGAAACATACATTCCATTTTTATAATCAATGTCCATAGTAGCAGTGCTTTTTGATTCTTGTATAGTATAATCATGTCGAGTAACATTTACACCATCTGTTGTTTCATAAAATTGTTTTGTAGAACTTATTTGTTGACCAGAACGTGATGTTCTATAACCAGTAGTAAATACAAATCTATTATTAATAAACTTACAAGTGTTAGAATGCATTGAAAAATTTTCACCAGTATTAAGAACTTTAGGAATCCAGTTTATACCATTTTTTGAATAATAATAGTATGTATTGTTTGTTGTTCCTGCACCACCTGTAATAACAAATATACCATTACCATATGCTATATTTGATGGTTTTAAGTAACTATCATTTAACTGATATTCAATCCAGTTTTCTAAATCTTCAGATACACATACTTTAGCTGGACTTTCTGATAGCAAATAATATTTACCATCAACATAAACAATACCTTTTCCAGCACCAGTTACATGTGTGTCTTTTTCTATAAGTTTCATCTAATCACCCCTATACTGCTTCATAATAGTTGTAATAACTAATACTACAATCTAGATTTGATGAACCTTCATCTGCATTTGTAACATATTTATTTACACCATTAGGTGCTTGTAAGAATTTAGTACCGAATACTAATGAATTAGTTATATTAGTTTCATTACCATTAGAATCAATATGTATTATTGCTTTTTCATTGTTATATGTAGTTACAACAATCTGTTCACCTAATTCCAAAGTATAATTTAACTTCATTTCTTCATTTGTACGTGTATTTTTTAGTGATGGATTAACTACTTCACCATTTGCTATAAATACAATTGTTAAACCATAGTTTATATGTGAATTATTTTCAATTTCAATTGATGTAGATTCGTTTTTACGACCAAATTCAATACCAGTTCCTTCAGGAATTTCCAATTTAAACTTAAACAATTTGTCCCAGTTATTTAATGTTGCGATTGTTTCTTCTGAATCCATAAAGTAAGGACTAGGACATATTAAACTTACTGTTGCATAAATTATATTTGTATTTCTTGTTAAAGTTACTTTTTCAACATAATAATTTATTTTCCTTTCAATATCACCTTCATAATAATATAAAGTTCCATGATCCTTTAAAGGAAAAACATTATATAACTGACTTTTTCTTGTTTGTACATTTTGGTCATCTCTAAATGCAATTGTTAAATTAATATTTCTAGAATTAACAGATGTTCCAATATATGAAACACCAACACCAAATGCACTTTTTATTGTTGCAACATTACCATCATAATTATGTATTCCTGAATAATCATGTAAGAAAAATGGAAAATTATATGCAAATTCTAGTTTATAACCATAACTATTTTTACAGACTATTTTCTTTCTATTTGTAAAATAACCCATATTATGCACCAACCTTTCCATATTTTAATCTATACAATTCATATTCTTGTCTTAACTTTCTAACATTATCTGATGGTGATGTGTATTTTGAATTATTATTAATAATAGCAGTGAAATTACCACCCCTATTTTCATCAGAAACAACATTATTATCAGAATATTGTTTTTTACTACTAAATCCAGTTGTTATATTTGGTGTTACATCAAAATCAGTAGGTAATGCATGAACCATATCTTCAGCAACACTTTTCATTTCATCAGTGAATCCAACACCAATACCTTGTGCAAGATATGTTCCTACTTCATCCCTAAATAATGTTGAAGGTGATTTAATACCAAAGAAACTTTTGAATTTATTTAGTACTGCATCTTTAAATCCTTTAATTTTATCAAATAACCAATCTTTAACATTTTTAATACCATTCCATAATCCTTTAATTATATTTCCACCTATTTCAACAAACATTGAAGGTAATTGTTTGAAATAATTCAACATAGATGAACCTATTTTTGGTAGATATGACAATAAAGTCGGTATACTATTTAAAAGTCCTTGTGCAAGTCCGATTATTAGTTGCCATCCAGCTTTTATAAATAATGGAAGGTTATCTATTAACATTGGTATCATTTCTAATATTGCATCAATTAACTGTGGTATTATAGTTGGTAATTGTTCTGCAAGTGATTGAACTATCAATACAGTTGCTTGAATTAAAGCTTGTAATATATCAGGTAATATATCAACTATTCCTGTAAATGCTTGAACAATACCATTCATAAGAACAGGTATTAAACTTGGTAAAGCATCTGATAAAGCTTTTATTAAATCAACTACACCTGAAATTAATGATGGTAATATAGATTGTAATAAACTTGGTAATTCTTGTGCTAATTTAGGAACTAATTCTTTTATTAGTTTTCCAATACCTTCAAGAACAGTTTTTACTCTAGGTAAAATGTTGTCACCAAATGTCATAACACTATCAACTAAATTACCAACTAACGTATCGAAATCTGCATTTTCATCTGCAATACCTGTTAATAAATTAGACCATGCACCTTTCATCGCATTTAATGATCCTGAAATTGTTTTTGATGCTTCTTCTGATGTTGTACCAGTTATTCCAAGTTCACCTTGTATAACGTGAATTGCTTGATAAACATCATTCAAATTAGAAATATCATAATGTACACCACTTATTTTTTCTGCATCTGCAAGTAATCTTTCCATTTCAGTTTTAGTACCACCATAACCTAATTTTAAGTTATCAAGCATGGTATAGTTTTGTTTTGCGAAACCTTGATATGCCGACTGTATCATTGACATACTTGTACCCATTTTATTAGCATTATCTGACATATCAATAATAGCCATATTCGCAACATCAGCACTTTTTTCAGTATCACCATTTAAACTTTGTAATAATGATGCACTAAATGATGTAACTGTTTCCATATATTCATTAGCACTTAATCCAGCAGTTTTATATGAATTATTTGCATATTCTTGAACTTTTTGTGAACTATCTTTAAATAATGTTTCTACACCACCAACTAATTGTTCATAATCTGCATAACTTTGAATTGCTTGTTTTCCTATATCAAGCATCGCAGAACCAAGTCTTCTTACACCATTTAAAGCACCCTTTATTGCATCAGCACCTAGATTTGCAAGAATACCTTTAAATACAGTAAAACCTTCTGAAGATTTTTCAGCTTTATTACCAGTATCTTCAACTTCTTTTCCAAGCGAATCAATTTCTTTTCTTGTCTTAATAACATCTGCTTCTGCATTATTTAATGAACGTTGCCATTTTAAAGTTCTTGAATCAGTTTCACCATATTGTTCTTTAGCTTGTTCCAATGCACCACGTAAAGTTCTTACTTTATCTTCTTGTGCTTCAAGTTTCTTATTTAATACATCTTCCTTTGAAGTTAAACCTTGAATAGATTTATCATTCTTTCCAAATTCAGCAGTTACCTTGTTCATTTCACTTGAAACAACACCTAATTGTGCAGTTATATTTGACAATGCCTTACGATATTCGGATTCACCATCAAGCTTGACTGTTCCACCAAAAGTATTACTTCCTTTAGCCATATAATCACCATCCTTTCTTTTTAATCGTTAAACCATTCCAAAGATTCCATTTGTTCTTCTTCAGTAGGTTCTAATTCATATAACATTTTTTTAGTTTTAAAATTATAAAATCTTTTATAGTAGTCATACAATTTTTCCCATTTCTTATATGTCCAATGACCAACTTCTTTTTCAGAAAATCCTAAAATTGTAGTTCCTACAAATAAAACCCACACAAAATCAATTTTTATTGGTTCTGTGTGGTAATCACGTTTTTTGTTTCATCAACTTCAGTATCATTATTACTTCCAGCATCAATAACAGTTCCTTTTAATTGTTCTAGAACTGTCTTTACACCTAATTCAGTAATAATTCTTCCAACTTTTCGTTCATTTACGAATTTTCTTGGTTGATCACTATTTTCATTTTCAATATCTATTCCTTCATTAATAGCTTCTTTAAAAAAGAATAATAATGCTTTTATTTTTGGTTCGCTTCCATCTTTTGGTTCAACCATATCTGACCATTCATTTAAACTTCCAAATTCATTTTGTAATGCTTCCATAACGTTTAATGAATAAGTAAATGGAAAAGTTTCACTCTTTGTTTTTAAATATCTTATATCATTACCCATAATTAACTTCCTTTCTTAATAAAAAAAGGGCGAACCACTAACGATTCGCCTTACTTTTTCTTTTTGATGATGTTTTCTTACTTGTTTTAGTATCAACATCATCTTTAATAACTTTTACAAATTTCTTGATTTCAGCATACCTATCTTCACTTACGTTGGTTAAAATATCACCAACCTTATGCCACATTTTAGTATACTTATCTTTAAATCTTGTTATAACTTCAACTTTCATTTAACATCATCCTTTCAACAATTATGCAGATTGAACAAATAATGAATCCAAGAATGTATTTGCATCTTCTTCACTATCAAAAGTTGCTCTCTTTCTCCAATCTTTATTATTATCTGCAAATATAGTTCCTTCAACAGATGGTGTTGAAAACTCTAATGAATCACCTTTTGTTTTCTTATCAGTAACATAAGGTTTAAATTGAACTTTTGGAAACCATTCAACTTTAAATTTTCTAGATCCATCTATAATTTTTGGAACTACTTGACCAAATCCGAAATATTTAGCAACATCATCAGTATTTGATTTATATACTTTAATAGTTTTAGCATCTTGACCTTCACCAATTGTATAATTTTCACTTGATTCACCAAGTAATACACTGAATTTTGCATCATCGTCATCATCAATACCCATTGTTATAGTTCCATCAATAAATTCATCTATATTTTCTTTTGTTACATCATCTGCATGTAACTTTGCATTTGCAATATTTAAAGAAACTTTACATTCAATAGCACCTGCTAATGTTCCAACAGTACCATAAGTTTCCCCATCTTCATTCATTAATGCATATCTAAATCTTCTTAATCCTATTGATGCCATAAAAACATTACCTTCCTTTCTATTATTAATCATTTAAAAATGTAACTTCACTTTCAACAAAAAAGTCTATCGGAATATGCCAAAGTTTAGTATCTTCTTCATAATCTTCTAGACCATCTTGAACCCATGTGAATCTACATTCTTTTACTAATTTTTTCTTAACTTCATTTTTTAAAGCTTTATAATTTTTATTAGAATAAATATCTAATGTACCATATGTTCCTTCAACAATTGGTAAATCATCTGCAAATCCTTCAGGTTTAGTGTTATATGTATAATATGTTAGGTAAGTAGAAGCTTCACCATTGTAAATATTCGGACTTATTGGAATTTCTACATCATCAAATGTGAAATCTTCAAATACTTTTTCTAGTATAGTGTTAATATTCATTGTAAATCTTTCAACTTCCTTTCATGCATCTTTTTCCACTGACTATTGATAGCACCTTCACACCCTTGAATAGCAGGTCTTACAAATGGTTGTGCTTTTTCGTGACTTGTACCATATTCAATACGAAATGCTTTTAACCAGTTTGTAATATCATACTTTTTACCTTGCTTGGTTTTATGTGTTCCATCAGTTCCAGTAAATTTAACACGACCAACCCAAATACCATCTTTATCTTTAGTTGGTTTAGTACATTTTAAAGAACTTGCCATTCTACCTGTAACCACGTGTTTACTTGCACCACTTTGAATTGCAGATTTCATAATTTCTTGACCTGCCGAAATCATGTCTTGATACACTTCTTCACTGTTAGCAAAAGTTTCAATCTTCTTGATCATTTCTGCAATTGTATTGTCTTGTTCAAAACTAGCCATGCTTTTTAGAAACTGTGCTACAAGTTAATTCTAATAATTCACTTGTAGTTTCATATGTCCTTTTTATTTCATATTTTTTATTAGTTTCATAATCAATTAATACTGGTTGTCCAGAATAATTGCATTTCATTAATTCGACAATAAGTTCTGCATTATAACCCATGATTTTAGAATGTTCTTCTTCAGCTCTAGTGACACTTTTAAAATTTGCAGGTATCGGTTCTGTTCTAGTTTCAACATCCACTGAGAAACCATCGGAATCCTTTGTGGATGTATATGAAACAAGAACGATTGCATCCTTCCAATTATTCATTTGTATCACCTGCTTTATAATCGCTTTCAAGTGTCATTTTGTCACGATATGATTCATACATTTTCATATATACTTCAGTATCGCTTCTATCATTTCCACGATTTGCTTTTACAAAAGCAGTTATACAATTAATAACTTGATCATCATATTTATCAGCTTCATTTTCTTCCTTTTTTTTCAAAGGTTTAAATTTATCTGCACTAATACCACTTTGAATACAATCAGTAATTCCAGCAGAAATCAATGATTTAATTTCTTCATCAAAAACTTCTGTATAGATATAACATCGTTTTTTAATGATTTCTAACATAACAATCAATCCCTTCTGCTTTTATTTTTTAATTATTCAGCATCAGAATCTTCAGAAACTTCTTTACCATTTTCAGGTTCAACTGATTCTTCTTCTGTTTCTTCTTCAACTGTTTCTTCGTTTTGAACTTCTTCTGTTTCTTCTTCAGAAACTTCTTTACCATCAGATATTAAACCTGCTTTTAATAATTCTTCAAAACGTTTTTTATTTGCTTTAAAGTCATTATTAACTTTATAAGCATTTCCAGTTTTTCCATCAACAAATGGAATTAATACTATTCCTGATTTCATATTAAGCAACTACTTTTTTAACTCTTACGAAACCATCAAGCTTAACAGTGTTACCACCAGCCATAACTGAAGCTTTATAAGAAGTAATTCCTTGTTTAAATTTGTAATCAGTTGATTTTGCAATTTCCATATCACTAAAGATAGTTACTTTATAGTTCTTTAATGAACCATATGCCATACAATTGTAAGTACCAGCAGTTTCACCAGTTGCACTTACTGAATGACATTGTGAACTAATAATATAAGGTATTTTATCAATAGTCTTATTTTTAGTATCGATGTCATAGAATTTTTTACCATCTTCAGTTCTTACTTTACTAAATGCTTTTAAATCAGCTTTAGATAAGATTAAAACTGCATCTTCTTCAACATCTTCACTTCCACCATATGCGAATATGATGTCATCAAGTGTTTCATTATCAATAGTGCTTACAGTAACATCAGTATCACCAGTAATTTCAGTGTTATTTTTGAAAATACCCATGAATGATTTGTTACCAGTACCATTTAATGCATATTCAACCATTTTTTTCTTTAATGCTATTTTCATGTTGTCTTCAACTTTAGCAACATAATCTTGTGCTGGTAATTTTTCAGCTTCTTCAGTAATTTCTGCATATGCAGTTACTTTTACTTTATTAATATCTGCATAACCAAATTCTGGTTCAGCATCAGTATAATTTCCAGCTTCATCAGTTTGTCCACCAGTTCCATATGATTTAACATATGCTTCTTGATAAGACTCACCACCATTTAATGAATCAATAGTAACTTCATCGATTAATGTTGAAACTTCATTAAACTTATCATTAATTTCCTTTCCTTGATGTTTTGGTGTTAATAAATCACCACTTGAAACAGTTACACTTCTTTTTTCTCTTAAAGCATTAGCTCTTGCTTCAATTTTAGATAATTCTTGTTTTCTAGCTTCTTCGCTTTCAACTTCAACTTTTTCAGCTTCTACAACACCATTGTTGATGTCTTCAGCTAACTTGTTTCTTGCTTTCATTTTTTTCATCTCCTTTAATTGATTTGTTAAACTTCTAGATTCTTCTTCTAGTTTTTCAGTATCAGCTTCAGATTCTTCATCTTCAAGTTCATCTATGATTTCTTGAAGTCTATTTTTGATTTCTTCTTCTGATAACTTTCTTTCTTCTTTAGTCATCTTTTAATCACCCTTTCCTTTCAAAATTAAAAGAACATAATTAAATGTTCCTTCTGACTAAATTAATTCTTGCTTTATTTTTGTTATTAAAGCGATTCTTTTTCGTTGTTCGTTCTCCTTCTTCTTCAAGGTGTCGTTTTCCAACTTTTCCATTTCAGACTTTTCCAAGTCTAAAACTGACCTTGCAGATATAGAAGTGCTGTCATATGCAGGAAAATCCACTGCACTGACATCGTACAACTTCTTAATCTTCAAAACTGTTCTCACGTGTGTGTCAATGTCATAACTTTCTTCTGACACTGTATATGCATACGACATTTTGTCGATTAAGCCACTTTTAATATCACGATATAATTGTTTATGTCCTTCATCTTCTGGATTTAAACTAATTAGAACGTGTAATCCATCTTCTTTTACTTCTAGATGTAAAGAATCATTTCTTGTTCGTGCATAAACACGACCACCATGATTGTAATTAAATATAACATCTGATATATCAGCTTCCTTAAAAGCATTTTTATCAACTTTTTCTTTATATTCAATTCCTTCCCATTCAAAAAGTGTTGTTTCTGAATCAAATACACAAGCAACACCTTCAATAGTCATATCTTCAGATTTATCATCTTCATTTTCTTTAGCACGAATTTCAAAATTTTGGAAACTTCTTAAATTCCAACCTTTTTCTATTAAAGATTGAATTCTTTCTTCATCATTCTTCTTTTCCATCATTTTCACCTTCCTTTTTCAATTTATTATCTACTGGTGCAGTATCAAGTCTTCTGATAAATTCATCACCATTTTCAGTAGATGGTAAATTCATTACTTTTCGCCATTCATTTACATTCATAGCACCACGATCAACCATTTCTTTTAAGTTAAGTTTTGTTTTAGGTGAAGTAAATTCAAGTGAACTTGCTTCAAATATAATTTCATTTCCACATTCTAATTCGTGTTTAGTAAATAACTTAAAAGTTAATTGATCGCTTAATTCAGTTGCAATTGGTTCAATCTCTGATTCATAAAATGCATTCCATTCATCTTCTGTATAATTGTTTTGAATTATCTTATCAGATACACCAAAATAATTTTTTAATCTTGTTTCATATTTAGCAATAACATCACCATTAGGAACAAAATTATCTTCTTTAACTTGTTCAATATCATATCTTGGATCAGTAGTTGCTATATTTCCAGCTTCTGCTTTTTCAATATCAAGATAATTATCAGCAAATTCTTTAACTGCAAGTGTTTTGTCTTCTGGTCTTAAAACTTGTTTAAATTTCATTAACCATTTAATAATATTACTGTTCTTTATTGATTTAATAATCCCTTTATCAGTTGTATCAATAACACCCATTACATTATTTAAAACTGTTGAACAATCACTTCCATAAAAATCACTATCATTAAAATCTTTTCTTAAGTGAATTACATCACAATATGGAACAGTCATTTGTTTACCATTTCTAAATGTAAATTGTGCAAATACTTCTTCACTTTTTTCTAATAATTCAACTTTAGTTGTTGGTATTGGAAAAATACTTAATGGATTTCCCAAAGCATCTTTTCTAATAAATGCATAAGCATTATTTGTTAATTCTCTTTGGTTCATCATCTTTTCAAGTAATTTTTGCATACTCATATATTGATTAGGAAATCTTAATAACATTTTTATACTAGGATTAGGACTATATTTTCTTTCACCAGTTTTAACATCTGTTCTTATATGTATCGGATGTAATTTACCAACTGCATTAGTTTTTGGTCTGATACATGAACGAACAATATCATTGTTATAAATATTTCCATCAAATGAACTAAATGTTGATGTGGTTGATGATAATAATTTGAATTGTGTATAACCTGTCTTACTAGGTTGGTCATCCCTTCCAAATATCATCTTAAATAAACTTCTTTTTCTTGCCATCTTTTTCCCTTCTTTCAGACCATATTTTCATAATCATCTTTGTGATTTGTATATACAACATAAGCATCTATTAGTGACATTGTTCCATCAATTCTTTTTCTTTGGTTTGATGGTTTAACAGGTCTTATGTTATCATTTTCATCACGTTTAACCACTGTGTTACTTAAGCACCATTTATCAATTGGATTATTGTTATAATTAACCCTATCTTTTTGTAAATCTGCTTTTAAATTTTTCATTGGTATACTAAATGTTTTAGCACCTTGAATAACTGCTTCCATAGATTCTTCACCAAATTCTTGTTTCATTTCTTCAACCCAGTAAGGTGAACCCCATGGATCGTAACCACATTTATATAAATAAATCCCATACTTATCACGTAATTCTTTAAACCATTCTGTTATGTAATGATAGTTAATTCTATTTCCTTCAGTTAATCGAAGTAATCCCCTATCATGCCATATCTTATATGGAACGTTGTCGCCACCTTTTTCAGATAACTTACATCGTTCTTCAAATAAGTCTTCAGGTAAGAAGTACATCTGAATAACATAGAATTTATCAGGTTCTTCATATCTTTTACATATCATTTTTGCACTTGTTAAATCGGTTGTTCCAGATAAATCTACACCACCAATTCCATATCTAAATTTCTTTTCTTTAATATCAAATGTTTCTTCATTGTTTAAGTCTTCCCAACTTAACCATGCATTTTCACTTGATTGTTTTAAATTGAAATCTTTTACAAGTACCGTTCTTCTGAACTTATCATCAATTAAAGCTCTTTGAACATTAGCACGTAATTCTTCACGTGACTTAATAATGTCTAATCCTGGATTTGCTTTAATCCAATACTTTTCATCCATCCATTCGTTTGGTTCATCAAGTTCATAAATAAAAGAAAGAATGGTACCATCATATTTATAACCATTCTTTTCATATAAGATGTTATCGTATAATTCATATTGATCATCAAATATAGTTTCACGATGGAAACCATTGGTTGACATGATATTCAATAATGGTTGTTCACGTGCTGACATTGACTGTTTGATAACATCATATAAGTTTCTATCTTTTATTGCATGTAATTCATCAATATTACCATAACTTGTATTTAATGAATCCAGACTATTAGAATCAGAACATAAAGCTTCCATTTTTGAAAATGTTCTTCCAAAATACAAATCAGTTTGTCGTTTCTTTAAATGTTTACTTAATGCAGGTGATTGCTTAACCATATTTTGTGCTTCAACAAAACCTTTTTTAGCTTGGTCTTTTTTAGTTGCAACGAAATATACTTCTGCACCACCTTCACCATCACCCATTAAAGCATATAATGATAATCCTGCACTTTCAGTTGTCTTACCATTTTTACGACCTTCGATAGTTGCATTTTCACGACATCTTCTGAATCCAGTATTCTTATCAACAAAACCATATATCGCTTGTATTTTTGCTTTTTGAAACAATGCAAGTTCAATTGGTTCACCAATATTAGTTCCTTGCGACCTTTTACAAAAGTCTTCAATGAATTCTATTGGGTAAGTTGCCTTATCAATATCAAATGTCCAGTTATCACCTAATAATTTTGGATTATCAAGTTCTTTGATTAACCATTCATATTGTTTAATAACTTTTTTTGAAGTTAAAATTTTCCCAGTTGAAATTTGTTCCCAATATTCACGAATATAATTTCTTTTTTTCATTATTGTTTCTTCTTCATGAATTCCAAGAACTCATCCTTATCTTCAACTGGTTTATTATCACCATAATTTTTAGGTAATAATGAACTTAATTGTTGAATCCCTTTAAGAAAATTAGCATACATTTTGTTGTAAGAAGTTAATGCTGGATGTTCTTTCATAAATGTCTGACTTGCATTGATTGTTGTCTTTACAAGTTCATCATTATTTATGATTGCCATCAAATCTTCCAAAGTCACAGACATAAAAGCAACATTATCAAGTAGTTTTAATGCAGTCTTATATTCTTTTTCTGGTAAAGCTTTATAGATTTTTTCAAGTCTATCTTTTTCAGCTTTAATTCTTTCTTCTTTGGTCAATTCTTTCTTTTTTGCCATATTATCATTACCTTTCTTACTGAACCCCCATCGCATAATAAAACCCATCTTCAGTTCTTTGAAATGGGGGCGTCGGTATTTTCGTGACTATTTTTCTTCTTCAAACAGGGGGGACTTGACTAAATTTCCAAATTCATCAAATTTTAATCCATCTTCAATATCTTTTTCAGTCCTACGTTTTGAATTATGACATTCTTCACATAGCAATTGAAGGTTATCTTCATTCAAAGTAATGTTAGGATCATTGATATTATCAGGTGTAATCTCAATAATATGATGAACTTGGTCACCATATTCACCACATTCTTCACAAGTCCAATGTCTTGATTGACAAACATATAATCTTAATTTCTTCCATTGACTAGAATTATAGAATGATTTTGAATATTCAAGTGCCATTTTATCAACTCCAAAATAAAAGAATAGATGTCTTTCAACCTATTCTTCACACTACCATAATAACATAAATCTAATGGGAATTTTGGGTAATTTAATATCTTCTGTAAATTGTTTTTAATTTATAGAACCATAGAACTTTAACATATCTTTGTATTCTCATAATATCGAAATCAGAAGTAAATGTTTTATTTTCAAAGTTATCATTGAAATAATAATGATAATTATAAGGATTATTAACGTGATTAATTCTTCCACTTCTATATGTAACAATATCACCAAATCTTATATCTTTAATCTTCATTGATCATCACCTGCACTTTCATCGAACCAAATTCTTAAATCATAGAATTTATCTGAAAATGTATAATACTTTAACATGTTTGAAAACCATTCATACATTTCTTCCCTATTGTAAAAATGTCCACCAAGCATACAATTATTTCCATATTTCATTTCAAAGAACCACATTTACTTATCACCACTTTTCAAACATTTTTCTAATCGTTTAACAAAATCCCATAATGGTTTATCAAAACAAATAATATAAGTTTCTTTGAATTTATCAATCTTTCTAGATGCTTTAACAATTCTATCTGATAAATCCTTTTCCTTTTCAATTAAGTTTTCTTGTGAATACTCTTTATTAACTGTATGACAACAACATCCATTATTTATATAACAATTAGTTTTAGAACATTCTTTATTTAATAATGGACTACATAAATATAAATCTTGTTTTATATCTATTTCTTTAGCCATTACTTTCACCCACTTTTTTAATATGTTTTAATTTTTTTCCTGTTACTAATTCAATAAGTTCATCTATATCAGAATATTCTTCATAATATGTTATGATATATCTTTTTCCTTTTCTTTTTCGATGATATTTTTTAGTAAAGTTAATATTCGCTTCAAATGTTAGTCCATTATTATCAGTTAATAATTTAAAACCTTCAACAAATTCATCATGTTCATTATTACTGAAATCTATACCAACATTTTCACATTTACCAACTTCTAATTCTCGACCATCTTCTGTAATTATTTTTAAATTACTTAATCCTATTTTTCCATCATTCATTACTTTCACCAATTACTTCGATAGGTTCATCATCCAAAGCTTTTAAGATACATTCAACATTTTGAACATCAAGTCTATTTTCTTTTATTAATAATTTTAAATATCTTTTTAAAGTCAAATATCTATCTTCAATAATCATATATTGATTAGTAGTTTTTTGATTAATAACTTCATTCACTGCACTAATCATTAGTATCACACACCTTTCCAAGATACATAATTATTCCATTAATCAATTCAGATAATTTATCATTATGTAATCCTAATTTTTCAGTAATATAACCAACTTCTTTTATTGTATTAGGTACAAATCCATAAGATGTATGATCTATTATACTAACAAATAAATATTCTTTTTTAATTCCACGTTGAAATGAACCTTCTTTAACATCTAATCCTAATTTAAAAATAATATCAAAATGTGTATATTCTTCATCAGTCCATCCGATTCCAACAGTTTTATTTTGTAATAATTCTTTAGCAATAGTTTCGTATGTTCCATTACCATTAATTATTTCTAAATATTCATTTCTATTCATCATTTAACATTAACACCTACTTTATCAGCTTTTTTAACTTTTGCTTTATATACTTTCTTTTTGTATGTTCCTTTAGATGAATCCCATACTTTCTTACAAAGACTTGTTTTTGCTTTAAATACTTTTTGTTTTTCTCTAAAACTCATTTTTTCCAAATCTTCATCAGATGTATTTGCTAATTGAATTGTTTTTTCTAATTTTTTATTTCTTTCTTCCAATTTATCTAACATTCTTTTCTTTCATCACCTTTCTTAAATCTTTTATAAAATCATTATATTTTTTACTTACAGTCTTTCTATCAAGTTCCATAATATTACCTATTTCTTCCCAAGTCATTAAATCAATATTTCTTAATCTTACAATTGTTCTTAATTTGGAATCTGGTATTGTTTCAATAAACTTTTCGATTTTTTCTTTTTCTTCTAAAATCAATAACATAGTTTCATAAATACGATTTTTTAATTGTATCTTTTTAATGGTCAATCTTTCTACTGGATCACTTTTACCACCTGAACCATGTATTTCATTATCAATTTTAGCTGAACCTACACCACAAGTTTCTTCTAATTCTTGTAATCTATTTTGTAAATCTTCAACTTCCTTATTAAGCCAATATAATTCATTTAATTCTTCACGTATCATAGCATCACCATTATAAATATCATTTCAAAAAATACCCAGCATAAATAACCGAATGGATTTCTTTTTTTATTCTCGAAATCTCTACTAGCACCTAATAGAAATAAGACATTAAAAACGATAAATATAGTCTTTATAACAACTTTTAACATAAAATCACCTTCCTTTTTATCAAAAGTTACACATCTGTAACCGACATCTGTAACCTTGTTTTTCCCTTATTTCATAAAGGTTTTCTTTCAAAAATTTATTAAAGGTTACACATCGAAGCCATTTTTTTATTTATATATATTTAGTAAAACAACACTTTATTAGTAATGTTTTTAAAAGACATTTACTTAAGTTAGAAAGATGTGTAACCATCCGTAACCTTTTTTGATTTTTCCTTTATTTTATATATGTTTTCACAGGTTACACATCTAATCAAAACATCCGTAACCGATGTGTAACTAATCCGTAACTTTTTCAAAAATTCGCATAGTTTTGCCATCAATTTTTCTAATTGTGACTTTAAAACCGAAATTTTTACACATTTGTCTAGAAAATTCAATTTTACCTAATGGATTTAATCCAGATTCACGACAATATTCGGTATAATTAAGATAAACTTCATTTGTTGTATGATTTTTAATGTCATTTTCATCGTTATCACGAATAAACATTAAAATAGGATTATTCATTTCATCAAATTCTTGTAATTCAATTTCAACTTTTTCTGATATAGTAAATCCTTTATTAGTAAGAACATCTTTTAATCCATTTAATCCAACCAAGATTAAATATTCCATAACTTCATCACTTCTTAACTTATATTTAATATATGGATCATAGTCTTTATCATCTTTAGTAAATTTAGCATTAAAAGGAACTATAATTAATCTTCTTAATACTGCACCTGTTTCATCTTTAACACGTGGTATCTTATTTGCAGAAAATAGCATTTTACTATAATTATTAAATTCAAATGGATCCTGTCCTTTTCTTTCTGCATTTACTCTATCACCAGTAACTAATTTCTTAAATATTGCCAAATCAGGAATAAAATCACCTTTAATATCATCACCAATATTCGCAAGTTTTCCAAATAATTCAGCAGTTTTAAATCTTTCACCTAATTCAGCCAAATCAAGTGAACTTATATTTTCTTGACCTAATAAATAACTAATCATATCTAAAAATGTAGATTTACCATTTGATTTATCACCAGTTAAGATAAAAGCTTTTCCAAGTTCATTGTATCTATAAAAACAATACCCTATAACTTCTTTAAGTAATTTTTCTATTTTTTCATCATTACATGCAAATTTCTTAAGTGTTGTTTCTGCAAGTTCACTTTTAGCACTTGGATTATAATTCCAATTAATTTTATTGGTAATAATATAATCTGGACTAAAATCAGTAAATGAACCATCTTCAATGTTATATACACCATTTTTAAATGCTATCAGATTCGCATCTAATGTTCTTAAGTTTTTTCTTATTAACAAATTAATGTATGCATATACTTCACTACGTTTAGCACGATTTAATGATGGAACAACTTCTATCATCTTGGATTCAATCTTATCTTGACCAGTAACATAAATCCCATCTTCATATAAATGCAATTGGTTATTAATTTTAATTATATGAAATTGATTTTTCATGTAAGTTGCGAATTTATCGAATAAGAATGTGTTACCTTTATAAAATGTTGGTTTCTTAAAACTTTCATCACGTATTATTACTTCAATTTCACTAGAAGGAAGTGAATCTTTTAGAATATACTTATTTATTAATTCAATACATTCTCTTGATTCGTTTTCAGTGAAATCATTTGATTGTAATGTAAGAATATAATTAAATAAAGCTTGATTTCTTCCATCTCCACTTTCCATATCTAGAAAATCTTGTTTTGTCTTAATAGGAAATAGCCACTTTGGAACCATTTCATATTCTTCAGTATCATATAGTATTTCACGTTCTTTACCATCAAATTTAAGAACTTCATATGAATTTTTAACACCAACTTTAATATCAACTGTTAATCCAACTGCTACTTTGGTGTGTGTCTTACATGTTTGTTGTTCTGTGTTCTTAAATAAGAAGTGTTTTCCACGTGTAGTTTTATAAACTCTACATTTTAATTTTAGATCATTGACAATTTTAAATAATATTTCAGATTGGTCAAAATCATCAACATCTATAAGGATGGTTTCTTCTGCAAGTATTCCTGCAAATTCTGGAAGTAATTTAACTTGATTGTAGTTTTTAAAATCATTTCTTCCACGAATTTTTTCAATACATTTTTTATTTTTAGTTTCTACATAACCTTTGAAAAAATCCATCTTGTATCACCATCCTTTATTCGTAATATTCGCCATCATATTCACTTACATTCATGTAATAATTGTCCCATAAAGCTTCATTTTCGCTTCTTAACTTTATAATTGTTCTTCCTTGTTGTTCTATAAGTTCATCCTTTGCTTCTATTTGTTTTTTATAATCATTTATAATTAGTTGATTATCTCTATTATCAACAATTATTTGTGCAATTAATCCTGTTATGATTAGCACTAAACCTATAAAAATAAGTGTATGTGCTAGTTTTTTTGTCATTTTTTCCAGCCCCTTTCTTCAATTATTTTCTTTAATCGTTTATTTTCACGTTTTAATCTTTCAACTTCTTCTGGAACATCTAATAACTTAAGTATTTTTTTCCATGTTTCAGATTTCATTGTTTCATTTAAAGTCTGAACTTCATTTTCTAAACGATTACATTTTAAAATTAATTTAATCCTTGAAAATTTCCCCATAATCCATAATCCTTTCTATGATTTCACTTAATCGTAAATCATTCTTAACTTTTTGTTTTGGTACTTCTTTCTTTTCATCAACTATTGATTCGTTGCCTTTATCATCTAATTTAACAACTTCACCATATTCATTCACATAGTGTGTTAAATCCCAATATTGATAACATTGTCTTATACCAGTTTTTTCATCCATGAACATAGCAAAATGTTTATATTTCTTTACTAATTTCATAGGTCTTCCATTATATTTAGGAATTATCATCTTCATCATAGCCACATCCTTTAAAATCATTTATTCTTTTATTAGCCAAATCTATATACCACTGTTTATCTAATTTTCTAGGTATTCTTGACCTTTCGTTTATGTCTTCATTATTTATAAAGCAGTGAATTGGTGTTCCTGCGATTTTTTCAGGATTCTTGCCTTCTGCTTTTAATTTGAAAACCCCCTTATCGTTTCCATCTTTGGATGCGAAAACTCGAAGACATTTTTCTTTTAATATTTCATCACCATATAGTGCATACATGTATTTACTAGAAACTTTAACAACATTTTGAAATTGTTTTAAATCATTACATTCAAGTATTGTTTTTTCAACTGGAACACCTTTAATGAAATAATCTGTTATAGCTTTATTTACAATAGGTAAATCATAATCAAGACTATCAAGTTTCTTAACATATGCACCTTTTGATTTATAATGACCATCTTCTGCAACAATAATATAGTTATTAACATCTTTCTGTATCATTTTTACATAATAATCGTATTCAAGTTCCATCTTTGTACGATGTTCCCATTCTTTACAAATATCAATTATTTCTTGATCATTATCTTTTTCTATTTTTACAATTAATCCATCTGTATTACTTTGTATCAATTTACATTTACCTTCTAATTTTTCAATTAAATCCAAAAGTAATAATTGACCACCTACACAAACATTATTTGCTTGTCTTGGATCATACAGATTATTGAACTTATCTTTCATAGCACCATAGGTTCCATTTAATACAATTTTGTATGGTGCTTGTAAAGGATTATGTTCTTTCTTATAAGCAAGTCTTTTATCTCTAATTTCAGAATATTTACTTGAATCAGGTACATTTCTACTTAACCAATCATATTCAATCATTAAAGATGGGTAATAACTTGCAACATCTATATTTAGAAATTTACCTTCTGAAATATAGTTTGGTATTGCACCATGTAATCCACCCCATGCAAATATGTGTTCTACACCAGCAACATCAACCCTTAATTCTTTCGTATAATCACGATTGATTGGATTTTTATACCAATTATAAATATCTTTATATTTATCAATTTTTAAAGTATTAGGAAACTGTATATCAAATTCATCATCCCTTAATGTCTTTCTTGCACCAAGAATGATAGCTGAAAGTTGAACTTTAGTTTTTGAAATATAATTTAGTGGTAATTTAAAAGTTTTAATTAAAGACATTACACTTTCAAATTCTGATTTTCTTTGAATAAATACTTTGATTGTTTGTTCAACATCATGTCGACAATATCTAACTACTTCTTCAATTTCATCATCAGTTAGTTTTCTATTTATAGTGAAATCAACATCAGATTCTTTAATCATATTTCCCATAAATCCTTCTAGTTGTTTTAAACCATGAAAAGTAGTCATTATATCAAAATTATTTATTGGTACATTTTTAAATAAATCAGAATATCGCCATCCACTATTACCTTCAACAATTATGAAATTATTTATCTTCTGTGGACTTAAACCACATATAATACCTTTAAGTATGAATTGGTCATAATGTCTAGAATTATAACCAACCCATATATCATTTTTGTGTTCTTCATAAAATAGCTTCAACTTTTCAGCATCATTTATAATTACATTATCTTTTTTGTTAGTAATATCATATATGACTACTAACCAGTCATATTGAAATACTTCAAAGTCGTAAAATAACATAAATTAGAATGGTAATTCTGAATCGAATACATCAGTTATTTTGAAAGTACTAAATCCTTTTCTTTCACCATATTCCAATCCATACTCTAATTTTTGATTATCTATTTCTTTCTTAATTTCTTCTAATAATTCAGCATATTTTGAATAAGTAGTAAATTCAACTTCTTTTCCAGTATCTAAACTTCTTAAGAATTCATTTACAATATGTATTTGAAATCCTTGTGTAATAACTTGGTTCATAAAGATTAAACAATTTTCATAATCACCAGTTAAAACTTTAAACCAACAACTAAACATTGGATCACCATTTTTACTTGCTTTAATTTCTAATTTATTAATAGAAACTTCATAATCACCTTTAGGTACTTCACGATAATTAGCACCATTTTCTTCTGATTCTTTTATATCTTTTTGTAGTCCTTCTGTATCAATTGCTTTATCAAATTCTTCAAATATATTTTTACTCATAACTTTCACCATCTAAACCTTTCTTTAACATTACTAATAAAATATCTCTAGCCATACTTGGAATAAATCCAGCATCAATTAAACTTTGATATAAACTATATAATTGTTTACATGCTTCATCTTGTTTTTCCTTTTGTGTTTCTTTTTCTAATTCAGCCATTTCTTCGCCAAATTCTCTTAAACGTTTAAAGAATTCATTATTCATATAATTTACCTTCTTTCTTTACTGAATCCCAGTGAACATTAACATTCACAATATCAAAACTTCTTTTTAATATTCCAACTGCTTGGTCAATATACTTATTTACTTCTTTTAAAAATAATTCTTCTTTTAAATGAAGTGTTACTTTACCAGTCATTAAATTAGTGATTAATAAAGCTTGTCCATTAAATTCGCTATCATTATTAAAATAAACATTTAATTCTATCATTTTTATTCACTTACCTTTCTTCTTCGCCTAATAGGTCTTTCACTATCTTCAGGAACACTTTTGTCTACTTTAGTAGTTTCTTCTTTATTTTCAATAGGTTTTCCCTGAATGGTATCGTTTGATGCCTTAATTGGTTCTTCTGTGTCCTTAACTTGTTCATTTTCGACCTTTTTTGGTTCATCTACGACTTTATGTGTAACTTTTTTACCTTCTTGTGCATCAACCATAACTTTTATAAATGCATCATGATTAAGTGGTATTCTTTCAACACCGAAGTTGTATCTACTACCACCAAATATTGTTTCAGAGTTTTTAAAACTTAAATAATGTTTTCCATCATCTTCAACAACTATTCGTGCAGTTAAATCTACTGTTCCAGCAAGAACATTTGCAATCTTATCTTTTATATTTGGTTTGAATGTAGTTACTTCTTGACCAGATTTATAAGTAATTGTATTTGTTACTTGTTTTGATAAATATACGATTTGATAACCTGTATTCTTAAGTCTTTTCATTGTAGATAAGAATTCAGTCATTATCATGTCCCAACCTTTACCAAATGCACCATCTGATTCGTGTTCCCATCCTTCTTTATGGTACATATATAAACGACAATGTTCATACATATCTTCTACAAGGTCAACTGTAATAATTTTGAATGTATTATCTTTCTTTTCAAGTTCATCTATTACTTCTTTAAAACTTTCCCATGCATATTTTTTTCTTGTTAATCTTCCATTAACTGTTACTTCATCTTTGATTCTAATTACTGGTGATGTGATATGATCTACATTTCCATCAGTATTAATCATTAAATTATCATCAAATGAATCCATAAATACTGTTTTACCTGAATAACTATCACCATATAACCACATATCAGGTGTAGTGTTTATACTTGCTTCTTTTCTTTCATTTTTTGGTAATATCATATAATCATTTCCTTCCTTACATAGTGATTTGTATTCGCACCAATCACATAAATTATTTTCATTTTTTTCAAAGCTTGTATTTGCTTTTATTTCTTGAATAGTTTCCAAAAATTCAATTCTTTTAGATTTATCATATGGAACTTCTTTAATTTGAACTTCCATTTTTTCAAGTTGCTTATAAAGTCTTTTCCTAAATTGTGATAAATCTTCATCATTCTTTTGTCTTATAGAAGTTTTTGGAATAAATACAAAGAATAACTTTCTTATTTTTATCTTATAAACTTCTTCAACATAATCTTTGTAGATGTGAAGTTGTCCTGATTTCATGTAATTTTCAATATTATTTGAATATTTATAATCCCATAAGTCATAACTTCCATCTTCATTTTTTGTAAGTAAATCAATAAATCCAATAAAATCTTCAGTTTCGATTTTTAATTCGTGTTGTCCTTCTGGAATCATTGACTTTACGATTGGAACCCAATGCCTTATTTTAATACTTTCATTAATCATTTCATCTGTTACTATTGGGTATGAATTAAAATATTCATTAATTGCAGTATCAACATCAGTTTCTAATCCTTTATGTATTGCAGTTCCCATTGTTAAAGCATTTGCTGGATCACAATTAAATACACATCTTAATTTTTCAATATAACGCAATTTGTACTGGTATTTGCATCTTTCAAAAGTTCCAACCCTTGAATATGAGAATCGCATTTCATCACCCCTTCCATTAGACTTTTAAATTCTTCAAATCCTTCTGGAAAAAGTATTATTCCAACACCACCAGATTCATTAATTTGTTTAATATTATATTTTTGTAATTCACTAGGTTTTCCTGTGGATGATTTAAGTTCAATTCCAATGAATATTCCATTTTTACATGCAACTACATCTGGAATACCACTTTGTTGAAATCCACCACCCCATACTTTAAAGTAATAAGCATCAATTGATTTTAAGTATTGCTTTACTTTATTTTCAAAGTTTTTTTCTTTCATTAATTAAACCTATATGAAAAACTTGCTTTTCTTGAAGTGACTTTTTTATAATCTTTTAACAAATCATTGTATAGTTCTGGTTCTCTTTCTTCTAATTTCTTTAAATCAATAGATGTTGTTTCTGATGCTTGTTTATATGAAATTGTTACATCATCATCTTTATAACCATCTTCCCCAACTTCTTCTTCGATTTGTGATTTTAAAAATTTTTCTCTTTCTTCTAATACTTTCTTTTGGTTTATAATATCTTTTAATTCTTCAATATAATTCATAATTTACATTCCTTCCCTATATAATTCGTTCGTATAATCTTTTCGCATTTGTAATGTTTTTAAGATTTTTTCTTCAATACTTCCTTTAGTAATTAAATAATAGTAAAAACATGTTTTATCTTGACCTATACGATGAATCCTTTTCCTTGACTGTTCAAACAATTCGGAAGATAATGGTAATGTGAAATAAATTATTTTATTAGCTTTTTGTAAATTTAGTCCCATCGCACCAGCTTGATATTGTACGATTGTGACTGAATCATCATTTTCTTGATAAGCTTTTAAATCTTTTATTTCACCATTAATTATTGAATAAGGTTTTTTCAACTTTTCACATAGACTTACTATCAAGTCTTTTTCTTTTGTGAAGTTATAAAATATAATTAATCTATTAGATGTGGATTCCATTATTTCTTTTAAAGCATCTAGTTTTTTAGTGTTATATTGTCCACATAATTGTCTTTCGTAAAGCATTTTCTTTAATATATTGTCACCAACCAAAGTGTCATCATCAATTTCAATTATGGAATTCTTTCTGAATGATTTATATGCTGGTATTGGTTCTATTAATTGTTTAGTTTCCACTTGTTCTGGTAAATCTAATACTTCACTTGATTTAAGAAATACTGCCCCATGATCACGTAAGTTTTGTTTTAAATCACCAACATTCATATAACCTGTTACTATTGGTAAATTAAATCCATTTACTTCAATTAATCTAGTTTGAATATATCTTTGCCAAAAACTGCTTTTATTGATATACCAACCTAATAATCTACATTGTGACCATAAGTTTTCATATTTACCACCAACTGGTGTTCCTGATAATAGAATTATGTTTGTTGGATTCATATTCAAAATGAATTTGGTTCTTTTTGCATGTTCATTTTGTATTAATGAACTTTCATCAAGTAATAAAGTAAAATCTTTTAAATATCTTAAATATTGTCTTCTAAAAGTTAATTCATAGTTAATAATATAAATAGTAGGTTTAGTAATAGGTTCTAATAATATGTCTTGTTTTTCTTTAGTAAGGTTAATAATTTCATATTCAGAATAATAATCTTCAAAATGCTGAATCCAATCATTAACTTTAGATTTTTGACAAATTACTAAATTTACTTTATTTCCTAGTTGTTTCATTTTTTCTGAACCAACAAAAGTTTTACCAAGTCCCATATCTAAATAATAAGCAACATGATTTCTATCTTTAGTCATATTTAATATTTGTTTTTGAAAGTCATAAAGTTTTAACATATTAAACACCTAAATAATCCATTACTGCTCTTGAACCAGAACAAGTTTTAATAAATCCACCTTGACAAGTATATTCACCAGCAGGTGTTTTTGTTGTAACTGGTTTACTTGTAAATATTTGAATTGTACTAATTAATAAAAATCCAAATACTAATACAGTAACAAATGTATAAATCATTTTTCTTCTTTTAATTGCTTCATTTCTTTTTCTAATTCTTGCTAATTCCCTATTTCTCATTTTTAATTGATTTTCTTTTAAAGCTTCACTACTAATAATTAATTCCATATTTAATCTTCCCTTCTTAATTCCTGTGAATAAATTGCACTTAATTCTTTTGAAATTTCTTCAATCTTCCTTTTTGCTTCTTCTATTGATGGTCTATTTTTTACTATTACTTTTAAAGGTTTAGGTTTTTTCATCATTTCAACCTTCTTTCTTTTTGTCGGTTTCACCGACTTTTTCTTCTAAAAAAAATAGATCATCATTCTTATAATTCAAAATTTGCTTTATCTTGACTGCTATTTCCAATGGTGGATTCCAATTTCCAAGTTCATAACCACCATATGTAGACCTTGATATTTCAAGTAAATCAGCCATTTCTTGTTGTGTTAATTTCTTCTGCTTTCTTCGATTTATAAGATTGACTCTCATTGTCTATCACCTCCTAACTTTAAATCCATTATATAAAATGTCGGTGTCCCTGTCAATAACTTTTTTAAAATTTGTTGGTAAAACTGTCAAATAGTGTTATAATAACTAGTAGAAAGGAATGATAATAATGTTTAGTGAACGATTAAAATTAGAACGTAAAGCTAAAAAATGGACACAACAACAATTAGCAGATAAATTACATATAGCACGTTCCAATGTATCTAACTGGGAAGCTAACAACAATGGTATAAGTACTGAATTACTTGAATCATTAGCTGATTTATTTGGATGTTCCACTGATTATTTATTAGGTAAAACTGATAAAAGAACAACGTATGAACAATGGGATGAAAAGTTTCCAATTAATAAACAAGAATTATCTAATTTGGAAGAAATAAGTAAACATCTTACCGATGAACAAAAAGAACAATTAGGTTTTTATAATTTTACCAATGAAAATAAAATTACTGGATCAGGTGCATTAATAAATGGTCTATATGATATAGGATTACTTGAAGAAAATAAAAAACTTACTGAAAAACAAATAAATGTAATACTTGAATTTATTAAAAATAATAAAGAAATGATTAAATTCTTAATGGAAAAGGATGGTGATTCATAATGTTTAATTTTTTAAAGACAAAAAAAGACACTTCTACAAGCCAAATTAAGCCCATAGAAGAACGAAAGTGTCTTTCTTGTCCATTTACCCTAGCAGGTGTAACTTTCGATAATAGACAAGAATTAATTAAGCATTTAGGACTACGTGAAGAACTAACTATTATTAAATATGATTATGAAGGTGAAGATGCTTTCAAAGTTCTTAATAAAAATAATGAACAAATAGGAAGTATTAGAAAAAGCGATATTCCAAAAATGAATGAAATTTATAATAATATTAAAAAAGTTAATGTTTTAGGAACATCACATTTTACCAATGAAGAAGGAAATACTGTTCTTTCTTGTCAAGTAGGTGTTACTTATTATGAATGATATTAAACGTGGTGCTTTATATATTCGTGTGTCGACTGATGACCAAACAGAATATTCACCAGATTCACAAATAAAATTGTGTTACAAATATGCTAAAGAACACAATATTGAAATTCTAAAAGAACACATTTATCAAGAAGATGGTATTTCAGGAACCAATGTTGAAAAAAGAACTTCATTTAAAAGAATGATAGCAACTGCAAAAAAGAAACCAAAACCTTTCGATGTAATTCTTATTTATTCATTTTCTAGATTTGCAAGAAATCGTGAAGATGCCATAATGTATAAATCATTATTAAGAAAAAAATTAGGTATTGATGTTGTATCAATTACCCAACCACTTTCTGAAGGTAAAGAATCAATTCTTATGGAAGCTTTATATGAAGCTATGGATGAATATTATTCAGTAGACCTTGCAGAACAATCTATTCGTGGTAAAATCGAAAAAGCAAGTCGTGGTGAACATCAAGGTGGAACACCATATGGTTATATCTATGATAAAAACACTAAAACATTATACCCAGATAAAGAAAAAGCTGAAATAGTTAAATTAATATTTAAAGAATGGATTAAACCAGAACAAAGTATACGTGGTTTATGTAGAATGTTAAATGATATGAATATACTTACTACACGTGGTTGTAAATGGTCTGATAGAAGTATGTATTTAATTTTACAAAATCCTGCTTATATTGGTTATAGTAGATTTACTGTTGGTGGAATGAAAAGAAATTATAAACATCCTGATACAATCACTGCAAAAGGTAAATGGGAACCTATAATTGATATGAAAACATGGAATTTAGCAAAACAAAAGATGGATGATCATGATAAGAAATGGTTTAAGTATAAAAAACATTATACTAAAAATGAATTTTGGTTACGTGGTATAGTAAAATGTTCTGATTGTGGTAAATCACTTGTTAGATGTAATGTTAAAGGAAAACCTGTTCCATTCTTTCAATGTACTGGATTTACTAAAGGAAGATGTCAAGACTCACATTATATCAGACAAGACCAATTAGTACCTGCAATTCTTGAACAAATTAAAAAGGATTATACTGATAAATTAAATATAAAAATAACTGAAGGTAAAGATACACCACAATATGACCAAATATCAATTATTAAGAAAAATATTGAAAAATTAAAAACTAAACGTGAAAGAATTAAAGAAGCTTATATTAATGAAATAGATACTTTGGAAGAATATAAAGAAAATAAGAAAAAATTAGATAATGAAGAAAAACAATTAAAAGAACAACTTAAAGAATTAAACTATAAAGAAAAACAAGAAGTAAGAAAAGAAAAAACTTATGAATTATGTAAAACTGCTTATGAAATACTTTCAGATGAAGAAACAAGTTTTGACTTAAAAGATGATGTTGCTCATAGATTATTTGATCATATCACTTATAACAAAAAAGAAAATACCCTTGAAATCGTTTATAAATAAAGCGATTATTATTTGTACTTTATCAGTATACCTTTTGGACTTATTCCCTATTAATTCCATTTGGTATACTAATATAAAATTCCTTTCAAATAAAAAAAGAACTAGAGTTATAAAAACCCTAGTTTTTCTTTCCTTATTATATAGTAGTCTTATTTGATTACTATTTTTTGACCAACATATATTAAATTTGGATTAGCAATATTATTAACTTGTGCAAGTCTTTGATATGTTGTTCCATATCTTTTAGCGATTCCAGATAATGTGTCCCCTGCTCTAACTGTATATACAGTTTGTGAACTTGGTCTATTAACACCCAATTTTTGATTAACAATTGATTGAACTGCATCATAATTATAACCAGCTTGTGTTAATCTGTTTCTTCTATCATCACCATTTCCCCATTGACCTGCAATTACTTCATTAGCAAGTTCTTCATTTGACTTTCTACCTGGTGCTGGTTGTGGTGCTGGACTTGGTGTTCCTTTGCCATACCCATTAAATCCACCATTTTTAATAATACTTGGGAAATCTACATAACAATAATCTTGATCGCATGTAACACCTGCTATTTTGTTTGTTCTTATATAATTTGTTTCACCACCAAATTGCCACATTGGAAATCCACTTGGTTCTGCACTTGACCATTGTGCTAACCAACAAGTGAATCTTTTAGCAAGTGATGAACCATTACAATAATTATTATACCAATTTCTATTCATATAGAATCCTGCATAATAACCAGCTTTTTCAAGTGTTGTTAATGCACTTGTTATAATAGCATCTACTTTTGCTTTACCTAAATTTTGTAAAAGACTATCTTCTACATCAATGTATATTGGGTATTCAAATTGTTTTCCCCTTAATACATTATCAATTAATATTTGTGCTTCTTCTCTAGCTTGTGCTTCATTTACTGCACGTGTCCACCAATAAACACCAACACCTAAACCATTTGATTTAGCACGTTGATATAAAGTTTCAAATGCAGTGTCCTTTTTATTTCCATAAGCACCACGAATTATAGTGAAGTTTACACCTTCAGCTTTTGCTTGTGCAAGGTTAATATCTCTTTGCCATACTGATATATCTATTCCAAATAATTTTCCCATAATTTCACCTTCCTTATTTTCTAATTAATTTTTCTAAATTATGTATAATATCATAAGTTCCACCTGCAATAAGACCACTTAAAGCTATTGCAGAATTAAAATCTTTAGTTATGATCCATTCTACTATTGCAACAATTGTTCCAATTAATAAGTTTTGTATTGGTATCAAGTTATTTTTAATCTTTGGTGACTTTTTAGAAATTACACCTAAAATTAAAGTTACAATAATAGTAACTAAACTAACTAATTCTTCTAAACCCATCTTATTCACCATCCTTTCTACTTGGTAATTCAAATGTATTGTTTACTAATATTTCAATACCATGATTTCCACCAAGTGCTTTATATTGAACGAATAAATCTTCTAAACAATATCTTGCATATTCAGGTAAATACTTCTTATTTTGATAACTTTCACATTTAGATACTATTTGACTGCGAATTATAGATAATAATCCAAGTTTCACTGCTTTATTATCTTTATATATTTTTACAATCATAGTAGTAATTCCAGTTAAAACAATTGGTATTCCCCACTTAAAAATTGTCATCAATATTTCTTGTTCCATAGTTTCCCCTTTCTTTAAAATTAAAAGAAGAACATATTTCAGTTCTTCT
>OCVV011317188.1_pt1 | contig 33386 bp, 25 predicted proteins | sample 1539721 | NCBI WGS metagenome assembly OCVV01 (sample SAMN02144230, study PRJEB22623) | gut metagenome | biome: sheep rumen | host: Ovis aries | place: New Zealand | reverse complement strand
GTTCCGGACAGATGTCGGGCCGCTGCTCGAATATATCAAGAACCAGAAAGACAAAGAGAAGCTGGACGAGATCATGCATGAGAATGACCGTTTCAAGAGCGTGGACGCCGAGACGGCCAGCCTCATCAACACGGTCACCGGGTCCGGGCTCAAATATGACACCAGGGAGGAAAAGATAGATATGTGCAAGGCGATTGATGACATGAGAAAGGAATCAAAAGAGGAGGGACGCACGGAAGGACGTGAACTCACGCACCTCAAAGACATCAGAGCGTTAATGAGACGCTTAAAGTACACAGCCCAGCAAGCGATGGATCTCCTCGAAATCCCCACCACTGACTGGCCGAAGTACCTTGCGAAACTGTAATCCTTCACACATCCCGAAAAAGCGGTTTTCCGAGAAGATCGGTGTATCCCGGGAATGAAGATTTTTTTGGACTAAAAGAGCCTTAGGGCTCTTTTTTTTCCCTGAATATCGCACAAATGTGATCCTTCTGTGACTATGCAGGTATTATAGTGATCTCGGTTCAAGAAAAGAGAACCAAAAGAGACCAAGACATGAGGTATAACGCCGGGGAGACAACAGCAGAGCCTGGCCCGGAGGCGGAAATTATTTTAACTGATAAACCAGAAGGAGAAAACGATCATGAAAGAAAACAGAAGAGAACTCAAAATGGAAGAGATGGAAATTGTGAATGGCGGTATGTATTCCGCAGAGGCCAGAGGCTATGCAGCATCGAAGAGAAAAGAAGAGGCGCAACAGCGGGCAAAAATGTACGAAATGATGAAAGACGCGCAGAACCTCGCGGATATCCGCATGCGGGCAGCGGAAAATGCGCTCCGCGCAGCTATGCGGATCGACGCGCAGGAGCGGGCGATTAAGGCGGAGATGGCTGCGAACAGGCCGGTTTTTGACTGAAATACGGACGCATGGCGTCAGGCGGTGCAGGCAGAGGCAGATCGCTTAGAGAGCGGTCTGCATTTTTTTCTGCAAACGGGCAATGACATTTTCAAAAATCAATGTGATCCTTCTGTGACTATACAAGTAGTATAGTGACCTCAGTTCAAGAAAAGAGAACTAAAAGAAATCAGGAACTGCAATATAACGCCGGGTGGATAACAGCAGAAGCTGCCCCGGGACAGAAAAATTTATTTATCTGATGAAACAGAAGGAGAAAACGATCATGAAAAATTATGCAAGAGAACTGAAACTGGAAGAGATGGAAAATGTGAATGGCGGTGTGCACGGAGAGATCTTTGTTTATCAGCAGGAATTGGAAAATGAAAAGCTGGCGGCACAGCGGGCAGACTTTCTCAAACGGAAGAAAGAAGCGCAGGACCTCGCGGATATCCGGATGCGAGCAGCGGAAAATGCGCTCCGCGCCGCGATGAGGATCGACGCGCAGGAGCGGGCGATCAAGGCGGAGATGGCTGCGAACAGGCCGGTTTTTGACTGAGATAAGGACGCACGGCGGCAGGTGCCGCGGGCGGGGAGGCAGATCGTTGAGAAGACGGTCTGTCTTTTTTTTGTATTTTGAACCATGTGGAGTAAAAATAAACAAAGAATAAGCAATTTTGTTGAAGATGACGGTTAATTATGACATAATATCATTAAGGTGAAATAAGGACGGGAGGAAACTATATGCCTACACTGGAGTGGATTGGAAAGGACAAAGTAATCAATCATCATCAGAAAGTCCCATTCCGAGTCCTGGAAAGAAAATATAGCTTTGACGAAAACGGTCAGCATGACGAGGATAATGGAAGCAATAATATGATTATCCACGGGGATAATCTTGAGGCGCTGAAGGCTCTCCTGCCTCGCTATGAAGGTCTTATTAAGTGCATTTACATCGATCCTCCTTACAACACAGGCAATGAAGGGTGGGTCTACAATGACAATGTAAATGACCCGAAGATAAAGAAATGGCTTGGAGAAGTTGTCGGTAAGGAGGGTGAGGATTTAACAAGGCACGATAAGTGGCTGTGTATGATGTATCCGAGGCTGAAGATGCTTAGAAAGATGTTATCTCCCGATGGTGTGATTTTCATAAGCATCGATGATACAGAATATTCAAATTTAAAAGCGATCTGCGATGAGATATTTGGAACTGCATGTTTTGTTTCGAATATTTCATGGCAGAGAACTTATTCTACCCGGAATGACTCTAAGGGAATAGTTAATGAAGTAGAGCATATACTGGTTTATAGCCGTGAAACAGGATGGATGCCTAATAAGCTGCCGCGTACTGCTGAGATGAATGCTAAGTATGGTAATCCGGATAATGACCAGGCATTATGGAGAACAGATAATGCCTTTGCTCCCGGGGCGGCAACTCACCAGGGAATGGTTTATGCTATTCAGCATCCTTTTACAGGGAAACTCTTGTACCCGGCAAATGGCCGTTGTTGGACATACGGACAAGATCAGATGCTTGAATTAATGAGTGATTGGTGCCCTTACAAATTAGAAGACCTTCACGATGAAAAAGAGAGAGCTAAAGTTTGCGGAGTTTCAGAGGCGGATATTCGTCAAGGTGTAAAAGCAATCGTATTAGCGCAGTCTTTGGAGCAATCTCAGGAACTGGCACAAGCTCGGTATGCGAAAGGAAGCTGGCCTAAGTTTTATTTCACCAAAAATGGTCAAGGCGGAATAGCGAGAAAAACATATCTTGCAGATGTGGGAGGAAAACTGCCTACTAACTTTTGGCCGTTTTCGGATGCAGGACATACTGATGAAGCTAAAAAGGAGATGCTTTCCATATTTGGGGGAATCATGACTTTTGATACCCCAAAACCATCCAGACTCATTGAGTATATTCTTAAAGTGGCTGGAACAGAGGATATGCTGATACTTGATTCTTTTGCGGGTTCAGGCACCACAGCGCATGCAATTCTTAAAACAAATCAGGCAGAGAGGAAAAACCGGCAGTTCATTTTAATCGAAATGATGGACTACGCAGACAGTATCACGGCCGAACGAGTAAAACGCGTCATCAAAGGCTACGGAGAAGGTAAAAAAGCCGTCCCCGGCACCGGCGGAAACTTCAGTTACTACGAACTCGGTGAACCGCTGATGCTGGACGCCGAGCACCTCAACGAGAAGGTTGGCAAAGAAAAAATCCGCGAATATGTCTGGTACACAGAGACACGGCAGCCCATGCCGGAGAGTAAGAATGCTCACCCGTATCTGCTGGGAACGATGAATGGGACGGCGTACTATTTTTATTATGAGCCGGGGCAGCTGACTATCTTGAATTATGATTTCCTGTCGTCAATAAAGGAAAAGGCAGAGTCTTACATTGTCTATGCTGACAGATGCGCTTTGAGCGATGAGGAACTTATGAGATTTGGGATTACTTTCAAGAAGATTCCGCGGGACATCACGAGACTGTAGGAGGCGGGTTAAAATGGAACTTAAGAATTACCAGAAAAATGTAATCTCCGATCTGACCCGTTACCTGGAACTCTTAAACGAATCAGGCAATATCGGAGCTGCATACAGAAAATTATGGGAAGAGAAAAATGTTCCGGTCGGTTTCGGCGGACTTCCCGCATATCAGAACAGCCTTCCAGGCGTGCCGGATCTCTGTTTTAAAGTACCCACCGGCGGCGGAAAGACCTTTCTTGCGTGCAATGCGGTCAAACCGATTTTTGATGCGCTTCCCCAGACAAAGATACACGCGGTTGTATGGCTGGTTCCGTCAGATGCAATATTGATCCAGACGCTTTCAGCTCTTCGGAATCCCGCACATCCTTACAGGCAGAGACTGGATACGGACTTTGGCGGGCGGGTAGAAGTGTATACCAAGCAGGAATTGCTCACCGGTCAGAATTTTAATATCACCTCCATCACGGAACAGCTTTCTGTGATGGTTCTCTCCTATGATTCATTCCGCGGAAGAAAAGAGGCGTTGAAGGCGCGCCAGGAAAACAGCTCATTAGCTCCGTTGGCGAAAGCTCTCGGGACACCGGCTTACCCGATAGAAGAAGCCGATGAAACGGCCCTTTTACAGGTGATAAATCAGCTCTCGCCGCTCGTCATAGTCGATGAGAGTCATCATGCAAAGAGTGCGCTCAGCCGGAAAATGCTGAAGGATTTCAATCCCTGTTTTGTGCTGGATCTGACGGCGACGCCTACGAAGGAGAGCAATATCATTTCCTTTGTGGATGCGGTTCAACTGAAGCGTGAGAATATGGTGAAACTCCCGGTTGTTGTATACAATCGGAATTCACAGCAGGAAGTAATCGGGGATGCCATCGATCTGCGCAAAAACCTGGAGAGGATGGCTGTCAGGGAAGCGCAGGAGAGCGGTCCCTATATACGTCCGATTGTTCTCTTCCAGGCTCAACCCAAAGGGAAGGAAGACAGTACTACGTTTGAGAAGCTTCGCGACCAGCTGGTGGAGGCGGGAATTCCGGCGGAGGAAATTGCTATCAAGACGGCGGATGTCAATGAACTGAAAGGGATAGATTTGATTGACCGGGATTGCCGGATTCGGTTCATCATAACTGTGAATGCTCTGAAAGAGGGATGGGACTGCCCGTTCGCATATATTCTTGCCACACTTGCCAACAGAACCAGTCAGGTGGACGTTGAACAGATTCTGGGGAGAATTCTGCGCCAGCCGCACACCCGGAGAATGAAAAATTCTGCATTAAATACCTCGTACGTGCTGACATCTTCCAGAGATTTTAAAGAGACTCTGGACGGAATTGTGCGAGGCTTAAACAGTGCAGGCTTTTCGGAGAGAGATTGTCGGGCAGCGTCGGAGGAGAAGTTCATTTCCCAATATCCGGATCATCAACAGGCGGTAACAGGACTGAGAGAAAACGGAGAGTATGGAAGCCGGGAGGAACAAAATGGAGGAGAAGAGGAGTTTCTTGCATTTGACCCGCGGCTTCTTCAGGCGACTCTTCAGAGTCATGAACAGGCAGATGAAGAAACCGATAAGGAACATTATGAGGCAATAGAATCTTCTGCTTCCGCCATGATAGCGGCAGCGGAGAAGGAGAGCGAGTCATTTGAGGCTGCTCTGCAGCAGGCAGAAGAAAGCGGATCGGGCAGCACAATTCCTTTGGAGATACAGGATAAAATGACGTATTACCATATTAACGCGGAGTTTGAAAAGGAAGCAAAAGAACTGGTTATTCCGCAGTTTTTTGTGAAGGTCCCGGACAGTATTTTTGCCGAGGGCCATACGGTTATGCTGCAGAAGGAACATCTGGCGGAAGGCTTTACCCTGAAAGGTAAGGGGTATGACATAGATTTCGACCGTGCGGATGATGAGATTGCGAAGGTTGATATCAGTGACAGGGAAGGAAGCACCCCGAAGGTCTTTAAAATGTCTGAGTCAGATCAGAGGTACTTCAAGGAGCAGTTTTCACGCTTTTCTTCGGAGCAGCAAATACGCATCTGCAAGGATATCATTCATCGCGCTTTGAACAAGATGGATATGGTTGATGACGGTGAGCTTCGCAGCTACATTGACCGAATCGTTGAGGATATGGATAAGGAGACTCTGGCGGCTTTGGAGCAGGCGCCCCAGGGTTTTGCGGCCCGTATCAAAAAGTACGTGGAGAAACTGCTGGAGGAGCACTATCTGAAAACTTTCCGGAACTGGATCGAGATTGAGCGTATCGTGGCAGAACCAAATTACAGGCTTCCGGATTCGATTGCTCCGCTTCGCTCGACCAGTACATTCGGAAAGAGCCTGTATCAGGCGGAGGAAGAAGTCAACGGGTTTGAATACGATATGGTGATGGCCTTGACTTCAATGCCGAACGTGCGCTGGTGGCATAGAAATATTTCCCGCCAGGGCTTCTGCATCAACGGATTTGTGAAGCACTATCCCGACTTTATCGTGGCGACACAGAGCGGCAAGATCCTTCTGATTGAGACCAAGGGAGACCACCTTGAGAATACCGAGACGAAGTATAAGCTGGAGCTGGGGCGGGCCTGGCAGAATATGGCCGGCAGCAAGTTCCGGTATTATATGGTGTTTCAGAGTAAGGATTTGAATTTGACGGGGGCGGTGCAGTTTGATAAGTTTTGTGAGTTGGTGAGGGGGTTGTGAGGGGGAAGACAACGTTTCGGATTCTACTGAAAGTTTTTCGAAAGGTAATGTGCTATGGATAAAAAGTTTATGGAGAAGACCACTTTTGCGGAAATATATAAATTGGTAAAAGATGGCAATGAAATTGAAAAGAAAGTCATAAAAAGTGTTTTAAATGTTGGACTTTTATTATTTCCAGGGTTTGTTTGCCCGGAATTGAAGCTGATTAGCGATATTTCCAATGGGGTAGATTTAATTGCCGCAAAAGACGTACTTGTCGACTGTGGAAAATGCATTAAGGACTTATTTTCAGGGGATAAGGCGTCTGATTTTGTGTCACGCTATGAACGTGTACAACTGGCACAGGTTTTGCTGGTTTTCTCGGCATACTTTGATTCTATGAGAATGTATCTTCCGGATAAGGGGAAGGTCATTGCTTTGTCAGAAACAGAAAAAATTGTGATTACACAAGAAGCGATTAATGAGTATGAGGAATGGCTAAAGAATCGTGATTTAAAGAATGCATCTTCGGATGCAGACGAAATAAGTAAATATGCGCTGGACTTTCAGGCGCCGCTTGAATCCGATTATGATTTCCGAAGACGTTTAGTTAGGTTTTATGAGTTGCTAAATAAACAATTTCTTGCGTTTTATGAAAAATTATCATTTTTTGAGCAATTATCAGAAACAAATCGAGAAGCATTCATGACCGTTATTCGTAATCTTCCACAAGCGGCTTTTGATAATTACAAAAAACAGTATTATGAATTAAAGACTGTATCTCATGATTTTGAAATATGGGCTGTTACAAAAGAGCATGATGACCTTCGAGAGCAAATTGATATTGGATTTAAAAAAACAAATGAGAAATATAAAGAAATCTTGGACTATATTGAAACAAAAAACAATACAGGTGCCGACACTCTAAATAAATTCAAAAACATATATGATGCTTATATTAATAAGCCCTTAATAGAGACCGATGAGATTGGTGCAGGCAATATAGATGGGGTTGTGTTTCCTGCAAAAAAAGATATCTTTATTCCGCAGAGCTTTAAAGCATTGCGGGTGATGGATAAAAATCTGGTGTTAGAGTCAAGGAAAACCTGGGGAAGTGAAACTGAACGAGACGATGTAGGAGTATTTATTGCCGAAACTCTTCGCCATTCTGAAACAGGAAAGTATCCATTACTAATATTAGGTGTTCCGGGAGCAGGCAAAACCCTTCTCAGTCATATGTTGGCGGCTCAAATTCTAAGCCACGAATACTATGTTGTAATAATCAAGTTGAGAGAGGTAAATGCTGACGATTCTATTATAGGCCAAATTGAAAATCAGATAAATGGACAGTTAGGAACAGGATGTAGGTGGAACGATTTTTCCGGGAGAAATATTTCAAAGCCTCTTCTGCTTATTTTTGATGGTTTTGACGAATTGCTGCAGGCCACTGGCCGCACTTATGCAGACTATATTAAGAAAATACACGAGTTCCAAGAAACGCAATATGAGGCATCAAATATCAAGGTAAAATGTATTATTACCAGCAGAGTAACATTAATAGATAAGGCAGTTATTCCTCTCGGGACAACCGTTATCAGATTATCAGATTTTAATGATAAACGCATCGATGAATGGATTAAAGTCTGGAATCATGCAAATAATATCTTTTTTACAAATAACAGTCTTGAGGAGTTTTCTATAAATCCTTCGAGTAAGGTTTATGAGTTGGCTCAGCAACCATTACTGCTTTTATTGCTTGCACTTTATGATTCTGACAATAATGCACTGAAAAAGAATGAGGATTTAAATAGCGCACAGTTATATGAACAGCTAATCAGAGCGTTTGTTGTGCGAGAACAAAAGAAAAGTTCTGAGTTTATGAAGATTTCAGAGGATAAACAGAAAATAATCATTGATTCGGAACTTGAAAAGATTAGTATTGCTGCTCTGGGTATGTATAACAGGAGGGTGTTATTTATTCGCTCACCGGAGCTTGAAGCTGATTTGCGGTACCTGTTATCTGATCACAATGAAAGAACCGAAGGCTCTATACCGGATGGACTTGCAAACAGTGAAAAATTGCTGGGAAGTTTTTTCTTTATTCATCGCTCGGATGCTATGACGAGTAAGCAACAGCCTGAAGCAATTAATACTGCATACGAATTTCTTCATAATACCTTTGGTGAGTTTTTAACGGCTTATTATATTGTCAAGCAGTTACAGAATGTGGTGAGAAAAGTAATAGGTTTTAAGCAATTAGGATTTGGAGATTTTATTGCTAAAGAGGAAGAAAAAGGATGGTTTGTTGCTTTATCATATGCACCGATTTCTTCACGACCTGTGGTTGCAAAGATGATTAAGGAATTCGCTTCCGATTACGAAGTACAATTTCAATATACGCAGGAACAGATTATCTCTGCAATAGGGGATTTATTAGATAAAGAAATAGACAGTATCATTAAGGGCGATAAGATTGACATAATAAATGCTGTACTTTCTGACAAGGAAAACAAATTTGAAAAGGATGAGTATCTTACTCACCTTGCTTGCTATGCGCTTAACATTTTGAGCTTAGGGGCATTGGTGTGTGGAGAGGATTTTGAGTATTGCTGCACTAATAAGGTGTGGAATAAACTGATTTGCCTCTGGAAGTACGCGTTTTCTGAAGAGGAACTTCTGGATGTTGCTAGTATCTTTAAAGCTAATAGAGAAGGTGACAGTTGGCAATTGCGCTATGCTCCAGAAGAAGATGCGGCCAAAAGTTCAACAAGTAAGGTGTTAAGAATCAAAAAAGTAAACGAGGCGTTAGGCGATACGGTAACATCCTCTCTTGTGTCGGCTGCTTTGGGAGATGGAGAAACGAAGGCGGTTTTAAATGAATTAGAATGGAATGAATTGGGAATAGAAGTACCGTTTTTGATAAATAAATATGTAAATGTTTTAGCGCTGGGACGTGAAACTACAGAGTTGGCGGAATGTTTTTACTATCTTCAGAGAAGTATCTCGCAGGGAGTATCTGTGAAAGATTTATGTGTATTTTACAGCCTGCTTGATTATGTATTGTTGAATAAACGAAGGAATAGTTTTAACGTTGATTATTTCAGAGCATTGGAGGCTGGGATAGAATATATAAATGAAAGTACCCCTAGAACAATTCAAGAAGAGGAGGTTTTAACAAGGCTACAAGAAATTCTGTGCTCGATAATAAAAAATATTTATATTGTGGATTATAAATCTCTTTTAAGAATGAGTATGCATGCAGAGAGAACCCCTCTAATATCACTTAGTATTATTCAGCGACTACTGACCGAACCTTATGAAGGTAGAATTCCAAGGAGCTTCATATATGGGAGTTATATTGAAAAGGAGATAATTAGTTTAGGAGAACGGATTATAGAGGGGAGAACCTTTTATAAAGGGGGAATCTATTACAAACGGAGAAATAAAAATAATCTAATTGCAGAATATTTTAGCGTGGTTTGTCGTTATTTAAAAAATGTTGAACCGAATACCGAACAAGAGGTTATTCACAGAATATATTCCTATATTGAATTTATGTGTGAGAAACGTTTTGCTCAATTAGGCGTAAATTATGGTAAGGAGATTGATACAGTTAGAGTTTATGCGGAAGTCTTAGGTTGTATAAAACAGATAATGATAAGAACTAGAGGAAAAGAAAGCTTATTTATTAGAGAATTTGTATCTCGCGCACCGGTTCTAGAATTGTTTGAGCATAATCGAAGTGCGATTTATGATTTATGCGACATTTTAAGTAAGATCGAATTGAACGCTGATGAAGATGTTGTAATTGACTTAAGAAAGATACTCCAATTCGAAACCAAGAAGATGTCTAGGAAAATGAGGTATGAAATTAATAAGGTTCTGGAAAAAGTGGATAAAGGTTAAATTGCATAACACTAATAGGGTTTGTATAATGGAAAATGGATAACAGTGCAAGCACTTTTTTGCCCCGTGGGTGGTAAATTTACCTTACCACCCACACTACAGAATGGCTGTCCAAGTTGGACCGCCATTTTTGTATGGTGGAGAAGGGCGAAAATACAGGCGAGGTACAGTGCAAAATCTATACACACGGCTATGGGATTGTGTTAAAATAATTATGGTACTTTATGAAAATTGTCAGTTTACTGCTTTATAAGATGTCAAGAGGTCGCAAATATGAGAATTATAAACTCGGCATTATCAGCCATAGATGCTGTATTTGGCTTAATAGCGCTTGTTGGGTTTATTATAGATATCGTCAAAAATAGAAAAGATAAGGGCACATATATAAAACTATTTTTAGCGGTCGCTGCCTTCTTAATGTTTTTCGTATTGTATTATTATCAAAATAATAATGAGTTTAGTATATATGATTCCCAGGGAATATATGAAGTATCTGATGCAGAGTATATCTTGAAAGACATCGATTTGCTCAATCCGAGTGAGATAGATCAAATCTGTGAAAAATATAAATGGATCCGTTTTGATCGGGCCTCCTCATCGCACCCGACATTAGCGGATGAATATGATTCAGAGGCAGGGATTTTGTATTACCATGATGCTAACGCGGCGATAGACGGCAGTTTGCAGTTTTCATGGCAGGAAGGCGTCGATGGTGTTGGTGTAGGTTCCTCCTTGACACTGAGATTTAGAGAAGACAAACGGATAAAGTTCCTGGCTTTTTATCTCGGAAACTGGCGGGGAGACCAGAATAAGTTTGACGATAATTATATACCAAGCAGCCTTGATTTGCGTGTAAACGGAGAATTTGTCGGTAATCTGAGCTTCGTTGTGGAGAAAGAGGTTCAGTATGTCATTTTTAAAGACCCTGTGAATATAAAAGAGATGACGCTGACAATTAAGGAGTCACAGCCCGGCAGAGGGGGGGATCCGGCCCATGATTGTTGTATAGCGGAGGTTTGCGCGTTTGGGTAATCGGTTTATGAAATAAATAATTATCGGGAGAAGAAATATGAAATATAACGAGATCGAGAACAACATGACAATGTTGCCAGAGGCGCTGAAAAATATTAACAGGCCGAATCTGGATGGAAAAGCCGGTGAATTTTCAGGATACACATTCTGGCAGTATACGAATGCAGACGCCATTTGCAAAATTCTTGAAGGAAATTGCTTCTGGATTAACAATATCAGCGGTATGAATGATATGCGTGAAGCGGACCTGCATGCCACCGAGAAGGAAGATGTATTTATCCAGTGCTTCTGCAACAGCGATACGGAAAAGATACCGATGTGGTATCTCTACGGTGGTATTGTCGGGAGAGGAGCCAGTATCGGTTTGACTCCGAGCGTCATGTTGAATTATATCAGATCCATCAGGTATGTGACGGAACTGGTGAAGGATTCAAAAGGGAATTTTGTTCCCGGTGATAAGCTATTTATCGGTTCTGACTTTGAATTGCAGGTCGGATGGGTCTTCTATACGGACGATAAGCGGGCAGATGATGGTAAGGCAGATAAGAGTCGTACAATCAGGGTCAATTATTGGAACAAATTTGTCAATATTCCGAATGCGGAGGAATTCTACAGGGGTAATTATTTTATAAAGGATTACCCATGGGAGTATGAGAAAGAGTTCAGGCTTGTATTTATCAATAAAACTGGGCGGAGAATTCAGAAAATAAAGGTTGATATTCCTGAGGAGTTTCGCACGCGAAAGGACCGGAAGATAAAGGTACGGCTGGCACCAGAGGTACGTTCAGATAAGGATTTCGAAGATTACAGAAATAAGATTCTCGGGGCAAGCCCAGAATATCAGGTCTCAGTTGAAAAGAGCAAGCTGAAAATCAATATGGATCTGCTTGGAAGAAATAAGAATGATATAAATGAGCATGTAAAGATGCACCCGGATTTTTGGGCAAAAGATGTGCGTGAAGAACTTAATAAGTATTATTCTACGCATACAATTTGAACACAGGTAAATATATATTTTAGCTGCTCCTTATCGTTATACACCGCCGGAAAAAAGGAGTCACTATGGACCTCAAGAAGTGGTACGCCAGATATAATTACTTTGAGGGCAAGGAAGAAAAATGGCTGCGCTCGGATCTCATTAAGGCTGAGCAGAGCGACAACGCAAACCTGATTATCGGTCTCGGAGGAAGTGGACTCCGGGTTATTTCGGCTGTTCAGGAGGAGCTGTTTGCGAACATTGCCCCGGAGCTGTCCGAAAATGAAGAGTCTTTGGAAGCTGCTTACCCGAGAACCAGATTTTTATATGTGGATTATGAGGCAGAAGCGCAGGCGGGGAGAAATACTCCTTTGATGACAGTGTTTTCATTAGGGCAGTACCCATATTACAGAGTGCCGGTGACTGAAAGAGAAACACTTAGAGGGGCAGCAGGAAAGGAGCTTGAGGCTCGAAGTCATGTGTTATCCGACATTATCCGACGATTTGCAACGGACAATGAAACTCGTCGGATTCAGGTGCATATTATCGCCGGACTGGCCGGAAACATGGGATCCGGTGCCTTTCTTTCGCTAGCATTTCAGGTTCGGGAAGCCCTTGCGCATTATTTCATTGAACCGGAACTATACGGATATTTCTTCCTGCAGCCGCATATAGGAAATGTAAAATACGGGCCAGAAAACGAGCAGTGGGCGTTCAACCTAATCTCAGCTCTGCTGGAGCTGGATTATTTCACAAAGATGCCATGGGAATGGAACAAAAGATATGCCTTCTCGGGAATGCTGTTCAAAAATTATTTCTTAGTGCCTTGGGGGGACAGCGCATCTGGGACGGTTGCCGGGTATATTTCACAGTACCTGAAAAAGGAGACAGCCGGTTCATTATATGCAGGTGACAACGGCAACTTTCGCTCAGCGGAGGCAATACTCAGCAATACTTCAGCTGGAAAGTTCATGGTTTTCCTGCAAGGAAGGAAAAGTGTTCATCAGCAGGAACTTGTCAGGAGGCGATGTGCCGGCTCATTGCTTTACTTAATGGATCGGCAAAAGGCGGCAGAACCTGTCGACATAGGAAAATCCGCTCTGGCAGAGGGTTTTTCTTTAGAGACTCTTATTTCTAGGTTGGATAGGCAACTGAACATCGATTTCGGGAGCATACGTGCTGGGTTTGCCGCTAATACAGCAAAACCGCAGCAGATTCAGGAAAAGTATGACCGTTACACACATTCCCTGATCAGAGTATTTACAGAAAAAGGCTCTTCTTTAGTCAACGTTATAATTGATGACTATATATTTGCTCTGCCCAAAAATTACGGAAATGTATATTCTTACATTAATCTGATAGAAGCGGCCATCCGACTCTTTGAAAAATGGATAGAACGTTTGCCTTATTTTAAAAAATCACAACTTGAACAAGCCCTTCTTGATCTTACGAATGCGCAGGAAAGCCTGACTCATGCATCCTTCTTTACGCGGCGAAGAAACTATCTGCACTATCTGAAAGCGCTGGAAAATTATAAGAAGGCTCAGATTTATGAAAAAGAGACGGAAATCATTATCGAGGCATGGGAGCGAATAGTCATTTATATGCGTGAATTACAGAGTACACGCTTGAATTGGGTTGAACAGGTGATGAAACGATGCGAACAGCAGCTCGCGGCTATTTCACCCTTGACGGCTCCTTACACTAAATTGAGGGATCTCAATATTTTTACGGAAGAAGAAGCAGCAAGAGTCAATCAACTGATAAGTGAGTGTGAACAAGAATTGTTAATCGGTAATCAGTATGGTGCTGTAAACCATACTATTACAGGAGAAGGAATGGCGTGTTATCTTGTCGATCAGGCAGCCTCCTATGCAATAGAGCATTATGCAATTTCGGAATCGGATCCGTCCAAAGACATTCTGCAAAATGTACCCCTTCCAACCCTCTTCTGGCGAAAAGATGACCAGGATCTTGAATCTGCCCCAGTTCTGTTTCTGCATCTTCCGGAAGAGGAGCATTTTAAAGCGGAATGGGTAAAAAAGCTTGAAGCACAGTATGTGGTGATTCCCGTCATAACTCACCGCCCCGATACCGCTGAATGTTACGGCTTTCGCATCATCCCGCAGCTCTTTAACAGGGAGATGGATCTGGACTTTTTCCATACGCTGCGAATAGAAAATCAGGATGCGGCAGTCTGGATGCGTGATCGGGTCATCAGTAGATTGTTCTCGGCACAAAGTGTTTCCGGACCGGAAAAAGCCTATGTAAGTAGAATTAGAAGTCTGCAGATTCCTAAGGATGTCTCTGAACCGGTTCGCCCGATTCTAGCTGATTTTGAATCAATTACTCATTTGTATCTTCCTGTAAAAATAGTTCTTAAGGAAAACAAGCTTCTGGATGGACTAGATCAGATTGAGTTTGTCAGGCTTTTCGGAAAAGAAAAGGCGGATCTCTCGCAAATGTATTTTCCGAAATCATTACGGACAATTGATTTTCGAGGACTCTTCATGCATGAACTGCCTGAATCGCTGACCGGACTTAGAAAGCTTGAGAAACTTGATCTGGAAGATGTCCATCTGGATACAATGAAATCTTCTATACTGAATCTGGCTGAAAGGATCGGTTTTACTGTAGATGAGCGTGACAGAGGAATCTGTATCAAGAATCTCGTAATCGATGATATGAATGCTTCTATTCTGCTCGGCCCCGTGGAGACGCTGCGAATCTGGTTTGAGAAACGAGAGAGTGCTCCTCAAAGTGGAATCGTTGAAGAACAAACTGTTAACGGGATAGGAGAAATCAAAGTCATTTTTCTGGGTGACGGAGAAGTAGGGAAAACCCGGACAATTCGGAGAATTCTCCGGGACGGAGAACAGTTTAAATATACAGAAGACAGAACCCCAGGGATTTTGATTTCCGATAAAATAGAACGGATTAATGATAGAGATATAAAAATCCATTTCTGGGACTTTGGCGGGCAGGATATTTTTTATTCCACGCACCGTATGTTCATGACTCAGCAAACGGTATATGTTATACTGCTCAATGCCCGTGAAAGCAATCTTGATGAGCGTGCTAGGTACTGGCTTTACAATGTCTTGCATTTTGCCGGAAAAGATGTTCCGGTGCTGCTTGTCATTAACAAAACAGATCTGAACGAAGATGCTTATTTAAGCAGTTCTTTGAGAGATGAGTATAAAAAGAACATACGCGGAGTTTCTTATCTATCCAATGAGACATTCGGCAGGGATGAGTTTAAAAAAGCCATCATTGAACCCCTATATCGAATTATCGGTGAGATGAAATCGGTGACAACTGATTTTCCTGAATCCTGGAGGCTTCTTGCAGACAGCATGCAGAAGAATAACGCATCGTTCTTACGTGAGAATGATGTGCGGAAGATGCTTCCCGACTCTATGGGAAAAATTAATAGCAAAGAACTTGGTGATCTTCTGGAATGGTTCAATCGGATCGGCGTCAGTTTCTGTTATCGAGGTGATATGGGGCTTGCGGATTTTATTGTGTTGAACCCACATTGGGTGACAAATGCAATATATATCATTTTGGCAAATGGAAGAAAGTATACCAGACACGGTCTTATAAAATCGGATGATCTTAGCGAACTGCTTTTGGAGGAAAAGGAGAGTAATTCGGAGGATCGTACAGAAGAGCCAAATGAAATTATTTGCGTTGATCCGACGATTCATTACAGGGATCTTGGCGAAGTCTCTTTCGTGCTTGGCGTTTTACGGTACTTTCACCTGTCCTTCAATATCGACAAAGGCAATGAATTTATACCTGCATTGTGCACGGGCGACATTAGTGCACGCTGTGAAGAGATTCAGAAAGAATCGAGAGCACTTCACTTTAAATATGAATATGAGTACCTTCCGAGACTCATTTTGCATCGGCTGATGGTTGAGCTGCATGTATACCTTGATATCAAAAGTGTTGCTCGCGAAGCTGCTGTATTTGAGCTGAAAGACAGAGGGCTTGCCGCTGCGGTCTTGATAAGAGGAAATATATTGCATATTTATATTGTATGCAAAGAGACCGGTGATGCTCCGGGGGTATTTCTTGAAATACTTAGAGAGACGCTTGCCGATATTAATGATACGTTTGAGTTCAGTCCAAAGGAGTTTATCGTTTATACTGAAGACGGAAAGTCTGCTGATTTTGACTTTAACGAGCTTATAAGCATGCGGGAACACAGCAGTACAAACAGAGTATATTCATCGGTTTTTAAGAGAGATATTTATCTGGCTCAATTACTGAATCCTGTAAGTCAGGAAGAAGTGGTGTGGGGGACATTTAAGAAGGATTTGGTTTCTGCTTGCCTTAATCTGCAGAGTCATGAGCAGGCCAAATTCGGTGATGAGGTGAAATGTAATGTATATCTCTGTGACCAACTTCGAATGACTGGAAGGAATGCTGTGACAGAGTATCTTGGCGGGCGGGCAGGTTCTGGGAAGACCGACAAATATGGTGAACGTGATATCACTGTGTTGGATGCAGATAACAGAGAGCTGTATATATTGGAAGGATTGATTCTTTCGTATCGGCCAATTAAAGAATCACCCGGTAAGTATCTCAACAAGGATTACCTGAAAAAGCACTTAAAGAAACTACTTAATAACTATAATCCCAATGGGCTGCAGTATTTATGTATTATAAATTATTTAGATACTGATGCGGAAGAGTTCGAAAACGCATGGGATGCTTATCTTAAGTGCATACGACAAGAAAATCCTGGTAGTTATATTGCGCAAAATACAATAGAAGAGACGGCTGAGACATATAATTTTATTCGGACAGCGGAAACTCGTTATTCTGTTGGCGGAGCGTTTGCAAAAGTACATCACATTTTTATGCTGACGGAGAAGTAAAAAAATCTTGCAAGAAGTATTGAGTAATGGTTTTTTCAGCAAGTCGCAGGAGGCCAAACACATGCCGCAACAATTCAAATGGCCCAACTTCTATATGAAGCTGGCCAACAAACTCTTAGAATACAAGAACAACCGCAGTTCGCTTATCGCGAAACTCCAAACGGTATACTCCAACATCGGGATGAAACTGCCTAAACTGGGTAAAGACGCGGTTCCAGCTGATATTGATCCATTTACCGTATTTGGACTGTTCAACAAAGGAATCTCAGACAGCAATCGTATTGCAATTCTGAGGGAAATCGCTGCGGTGTTCGATATCAAAGCGGAAATCCCGGATGATTTCTCCGGTATTCCGGTGCTGAACAACATGATGGCCTCCTTCTATGCCTTCGATGGGGAAAAGCGTCAAGCAGATGACATAGATAATTTGTGGGAAGTGTTCGAAGCTGCTATCGAACTGGCTGACGCCGATACGGCCGAGAGTAAGTCCCGATTCATTTCCGCATATGACCGGGTTAAGTCCCAGTTCGCGGTTCGCTGGAACCTGACGATGGGACTCTACTGGATCCGGCCCTACACATTTATCAATCTGGATTCGCGCAACAGAAAATTTCTGAGTGATCGGAAGAACACCTCGGAAGATGTAGCTGCTGAAATTAAAACCTTGAAATCGGTTCCGGCAGCGGAGAAGTATCTGTCAATCAGGGATCACTGCCGGGCTGCTTCTGAATCCGGAAAATATGGTTATTCCTCTTTCCCTGAACTTTCTTACAAAGCCTGGCTTATGTCTGTCAAAAATGAGAAGAACCCTCTGGGGGATGCTGACGTCGATACTACCCACTACTGGCTTTATACACCGGGCGATGGCGCATCTATGTGGGATAATTTCTATACTGCCGGATTTATGGCACTTGGCTGGAGGGAACTCGAAGATCTGAATACATATACAACCAAAGAAGAGATCGCTCAGAAACTTCGTGATGTTCATGGAACTGATTCTTCCTATAAGAATACCGCTTATGCGCTGTGGCAGTTTGTCCATGAAATGAAGCCGGGGGATATTATTTATGCAAAACGCGGCCGCAATGAGATCCTCGGACGCGGACTCGTAGAATCTGATTATGAGTATGATGACAGTCAGGATGGAAAGTATCCGAACATCCGCAGGGTGAATTGGACCCATAAAGGCACATGGACGAGTGAGGAGTCATTTGCCGGAAAGACATTGACGGATGTGACCGACTTTAAAGCATTTTCAGAAAAGATCGCCGGCCTGTTCGAAAAAGATGACGGAGACGAAGGAATCGATCCGAGTGTAGTAGAGTATCCGCCCTATTCAGCGGAAGATTTTCTGGAACAGGTATATATGGATGAGGACTCCTATAAGAAACTGGTCGGACTCCTCGAAACCAAAAAGAATATCATCCTTCAGGGAGCCCCAGGCGTCGGAAAGACATTTGCCGCAAAACGACTCGCATACTCCATCATGGGCGTGAAGGATGTAGATCGTGTCATGATGGTGCAGTTCCACCAGAGCTATTCCTACGAGGACTTCATCATGGGCTTCAGACCCTCGGCAAATGGGTTTGAGCTTAAGAAGGGAGCATTTTACAACTTCTGCAAAAAAGCTGAGATTGACAGCGATAACAAGTATTTCTTCATCATTGATGAGATCAACCGCGGAAATCTGAGCAAGATCTTCGGCGAGCTGTTTATGCTGATTGAAAATGACAAGCGCGGCAACCGAAACAAGCTGCAGCTCTTATATTCGGATGAAATGTTCTACGTGCCGGAAAATATCTACATAATCGGCATGATGAACACCGCTGACAGAAGCCTGGCAATGATTGACTACGCACTGCGGCGGAGGTTTGCATTTTTCGATTTAAGGCCGGGATTTGAGTCTGAGAAGTTCCGTGAATACAGGGAGAGCCTTGACAATACGAAATTTGACGCGCTAATCCGGTGCGTGCAGAGCCTGAATGAGAAGATTGCCGCGGATGAGTCACTGGGGGAGGGCTTCTTAATCGGCCACAGCTACTTCTGCAATCTGGAGCCGGAAGATGTAACCGATGACCGATTAAAAGGCATTGTAGAGTACGAACTGATTCCGATGCTGAAAGAGTACTGGTTTGATGAACCCTTGAAGGTTAAAGAATGGAGCGATAACCTGAGGAGTGCGGTCAAGTGATCAGGATTCAGAACATCTACTATATGCTTGCTTACGCATTTCAGGTGCTGAATGAGCAGGGCTATAAGAGCATTGCGACGGAAGAATTTGAAAATACCGCGGAACTATGTGCCGCAATCCTTGCGAAGGGGATCGGCACGCAGGTGAAGCGCGGCCTTGGCAGGGAATATATTCCGAAGACCGAGGCGCTGTCATCGCTTCGTGGGAAAATCGACATCTCGGAATCCATAAAAACAAATACAGTCCTGAAGCGGCAGATGATCTGCTCCTATGACGAGTTTTCGGTCAACTCCTATATGAACCGCATTATCAAATCTACGGTGCGTGTGTTGCTGGCGGCGGACATTTCCAGAGCGAGAAAGAAGGAGCTCAAAAAGCTCATGCTCTTCTTCGAGGATGTGGAGCCGATCAATCTTTACACCGTCGATTGGAACCTGCATTACAACCGGAACAACCAGACATACCGGATGCTGATCTCTGTCTGCTATCTGGTGTTCAAGGGCCTCCTTCAGACTGAGAGCGATGGGAACACGAAGCTGATGGATTTTCTGGATGAGCAGAGGATGCACAGGCTGTACGAGAAGTTCATTTTGGAATATTTTCGAAGAGAGCATCCGGAGCTTGCGGCCAATGCGTCCCGGATCCCCTGGCAGCTTGATGGGGGTGAGGGCGACATGCTCCCGGTTATGCAGACGGACATCATGCTTTCGAAAAATGAAAAGATACTGATCATCGATGCAAAATACTATGCGCATACCACTCAGCAGCGGTTTGGTAAGAGTACGCTTTATTCGGGGAATCTGTACCAGATTTTTACCTACGTGAAGAACAAGGAGGCGGAGCTCGCCGGCCGGCCGCATGAGGTGGCGGGGATGCTGCTGTATGCGGGGACGGATGAGGCGGTTTATCCGGAGCAGCGGTACAGGATGAGCGGGAACTGGATCGAGGTGAGGACGCTGGATCTGGATGGGGAGTTTTCAGAGATCAGGCGGCAGCTGGATGGGGTTACGGAGAGGTATTTTGGAGAGGGATGAATTTCGGGGCGGTTCTGAAGAAACCGTCCTTTTGTTAAGTGAGCTTAAAGCCTAATGAAGTATTTATCCCGGGAGCCTTGCCGGACAGCACTTATGTCACGCGAGTTATGGAGTCCGGATTTACGTATGAAGAACGGTTGAAACAGGCATGATACTGTCAAGATTCTTGCGCAAAATTATTCCCATAAGTAACCGCTGGCTGCCGGATCACTGGCCGCTCGGAGAACGTCAGGTGGCTGTACACTGAGCTAACTTCTGGTGTACTTCTATTTTGCGTTAGTTAAAACACCTAAAATTGGGTGAGAATAAGTAAAATAATTGTCATAAATGTTGAGAAAACTGTTTCGCGGCGGTATATTATATATAGTGTTGTATATCAAGGCTGAATGGAGATCCTATGGCTAAGCTTAATAAATTAGAGAATAACTATCCGATGGATTATAGAGAAGCATTTGAAAATCTTGCTACTCATATTTTCTGTGTTTCGAATAATCTGACGGAAGGGGTAAATCGCCCGGTAAATAAAAAAGGCATGGAATCGGATTCGGTCCAAATTGGGGAAAAAGTTGTTGCCTATCAGGCGAAATATTATGATGCTGCTACTAAAATGAAAGACAAAAAAGAGGAGTTTATTGACAGCGTGTTGGAAGCTCGCCGACAGGGCATCACCGACCTATTGATCTTTGTTAATAAAGATCATACGGAAGATAGCAAAACCGGAGAGAAGCCTGCATATTTAAAAGAAATTGAATCAATCGCCCAAGGGAGTGGAAATGAGCCTATCGTAAAGCTGGACTGGTGGACGCTTAGCAGGATTGAATTGGCTCTTGATATGCCTGAGTACCAATATGTCAGAGATATTTATCTTGGAAATAATGAAGACAGTTCCCAAAATATCCATGCCTTCTATGAAGATGTTTACGATTATTGCTCAGATTCTTCTGATCGTGAATTATATGGGGGAATGTCGCTGCTCGATTCATACATTGAACCCACTTTGGAAATCAACGATACAGATATAAAATCATACTCAAGTGTCTGTAATTATCTGGAAAATTTTGTTGATAGTGATAACTATATAACTGTCATTTGCGGCGAACCCGGTCACGGAAAAACGAGTCTTTGTTATAAGGCTATGTGTGATTACTATAAGAAAGGATGGCTGGCCGGAAATGTTTCAAACGTATTTTGTTTTTCGCTTAACCCAGCGAGTACAAATGCGTTATTAAACGACTCTCTTTATCTTTATGCTTTGCTAAGCTGGGGAGACGACAGACAAAGTAATGTGGTCAAAAAAGAGGATTGCCGGAAAGCTCTGATCTTTTTTGATGGTTTTGATGAGCTGATTGAATGGTATCCTAAGATTAATTTGGAAAATTTTATAAAGAACTATATAGTGCCGTTTCAAAAAAATACCAGGGCACATGTTGTAATTACAAGCCGTACGATGGCTGTTGAACCTGAAAAGAAGTATTATAGTTTGAAAAGCGGAAAGATTGTTCCTGTTAATAGACTGCAGCCGATTGAAAGAGAAAAGCAGTATCTATGGATTGAAAAATATATTCAGCATATAAAAAAATCCTCTCCGGAAGATGCGGCTGAGGCTGAAAAATATTTCGGTGAATACAAAGCGTTATTCAATCAGGAACTCACGGATGAAGACTCTATAAATAATCTTCTTGGAATCCCCATTATCTTCCGAATGATTGTTACTGCAAGGTACATCCCCAAAACGGGTCAGCATATCGCAGGAATATATAATGACCTTTTTGACATTACATGGGAGCGTCATAGGAGGCAGGATAGTATCGATTCGTCGATGGTTAAAGCACAGCTGGCAAAACATGCCTTGCAAATATATTTGGATAATAATGATACTGCGGAATCCAATATCTCCGGTCCCCCACTCTGGATTTTTTCTTTCTATACAACACATGAAGGCAGCCGGCGTATTGGCTTTTTACACAGATCATTTTATCAGTATTTCCTTGCCTATGAGGTTCTGACTTTTTATAGGGAGTACGCTTATGACAGCGATGAGGAAAAATTCACAGAACGGTTATCTTATCTAGCCCGGAGGAAATTAGACAAAGCGACGCTGGGATTTATAGAAGAGCTTTACACTCAGACGGATGATAAAGAATCTTTTGGTGAAGCGATTGAAAAATCATACGCAGTACTAAAAATGACAGATGGTATTCTTCCGCTGCCAAAAGATAAAAAAGATTCAGAAAAAATTGAAATAATAACACCTTTAGGAAGAGCAAATAATGTTTTCTGGAATGTTATCTCTATTGGAAGTATTTGTGGTAAAGGATTATCGGCTGACAGCATTAATGATATTGGATTGCAGATTTACGATATGCGTAATTGCACACTGAGAAACGCAAAACTGCAAAACAAGGATTTCTCAAGGGCGGAGTTCTCTGCAGCTGATTTTTCCGGCGCTGAACTTTGTGAGTCAAACTTTTTTTGCACTTTTCTTTACAATGCGAACCTGAACTGTTCAGACCTTACAAAAGCAGACATCACAGAAGCTGAGCTTATCAAGGCAAATCTTTATTCTGCCATTCTTTATAAGGCAAAAGTCCAGAACACAGATCTGATTAAGGCAGAGCTTAGTAAAGCAGATCTCCGAGAGGCAGACTTTCGTGGAGCTGACCTTGAAGGGGCAGTTCTATATTCAGCCGATCTCCGCGGAGCTAATTTTCAAGGGGCGAAGCTTTGCAAAGCCGACCTAAGATATGCCATACTTGGAAAAACGGATATGCAAGGTGCGAATGTTAATTGGGCCATAATGACCAGAAAAGAATATGATTATATCAGCAAACAGAGTGTTAAAGGTCGCGATAGAATTATCATTGTCGATGAAGGTGAACAGGGGCGATAAAAAAGCAAAGCGCTTTAAAGGCTATTATTGGAATCTTTAAAATCATTCAGTTAAACTAAGTCGGCAAGATGAGTATACCCTTTAGGTAGTACGAGTTGAATATGAAGGGAAAGCAGATGAAGGTTACAAAAGAAGAAATCGAATATCTTCGCAACCAACGTGTATTCTTTGGTACAACACGGAATACACTGATAACGTTCTTGTTCACGACGGTAATGGCGGTTCTCGGTATTGCTATAAATAATGATCTGAGTTATTGGGGATCGTTCTTGTGCCTGATTCCCTATCTACTGATTTTTCCACTAACAGGAAGGATCGTTTACTATCGTGTTGCAGATGCACATATAAATGCATATTTGAAGGTCTTTGCACCTGAAAGTGCGACATTCCAATTGGGAGCAGAGAAAGTCTCAGAAGAGATATGGAAGGGCTTAAAAGGGCGAGGATATCCGTTGGTGGCCTGGCTTGTGAATCATGAGATGGTATTTCTGGGGATAGCTTGCACTCTGGTGTTCTGTTTAAAACATTTTGTTGCCTTGAAAATTAACCCTCTATGCTCAAGATTAGAAATGTTTTGGCTTGTTTTTTCTTTAGTGTTGATTTGTCTGGTTTTTGCAGTAATGCATAGTACCTATAAGTATGATACTTTATGCAAAGAATATGAGGATAAGTGGCTTGAGCTAAAACTAAAACATAATGAAGAAGAAAATGAGACAACCCGATACTAGCAGGACTGTGTTTAACCCCTCCTAATGAGGATTACAGTTATGGTAAACTCACTATTAGAACTAAAGGCAGAAAATCTTGAATTGGTGAAAAACCGCCCCGCCATCAGCGCCTTCCGGGACCAAATGGCCCTGGGCGCCATCCTGGAGCAGGCCTATATCACCCCCAACTACTCCCTGAAGAAGCACAATAAGACCTGCAGCGGGATCGAACAAATTTACAACGAGAATAAAGACCGGAACGTTATCTTCATCGGCGAGGCGGGCAGCGGAAAGACCTCCGCATTCCTGCGGCTCTACATGGGAGCCGGCGACGCGGAGGGCAGTGCATTTGACAAAGAATTCTTCTACTGCTATGCCCCGGACCTGTATGGGAAGTCTAAAAACGGGAGCAAATACCTTGCCTATTACCGGGAATTAAGAAAAATCATTGACGCGGGGACAGGGTTAAACGGCATCCTGCTGCTTGACGGGCTTGAAGAGGCATTTTATGACAGCGGCAAAAAGGCAAGTGAGCTGCTCTGCAAATTAGGGGAATCTGACATAACTTTCTGGGTGTCGTGCAGGACGAACTTCTATCACAGGCTTGATGAGGCGGTCAATCAGTATTTTTCGGAAACGGTTGAGATCAGGAAGTGGGATGAAGGCGGATTCAAAAGATTTATAGAGCGGTGCCTGGAAAATAATACTGACAGAGCTGCAATTGAGGACAAGATAAAAAACGTTGTAAGAACGGCCCCGTCACTTTCTGAACGGCCGCTGTTTGCGACAATGATCCTGTTCGTGGCAGAGGAACCTGAATTCGAAGCGGTTCATAATGAGTATGAATTGATTGAGCTCTTCCTGGATAAATGGCTGGAGATAGAAAAGGAAAAGAAAAAAATCAAGGGCGAGATAAAGTTTGAGGGCATTCGGGATGTCGCCTTGAAACTTTATCTTCGAACCGGTGTAAGGTACAGTAAGGACTTAAAAGTTTTTCGTGATCTGCTGGTTCTTACCGGAAATACAGGTGCTATTCACGCTTTTTCTCATCGTGAATTCCTGATTTATTTCATTTCAAATGCGCTGATTGATGCCGCGCTGAATAACCCGGAGAAGATACCGGAGTGGTTTTGCCAGACATTCTATGACGATATCACAAACATGGTGAAACCGGTTCTTGCAAGGATGAGTGCTGGCGACAGTCAGGAAATATACAAAAACCTCTTTGATGTATACAAACGCACATACGAAGAACCTGATGCAATCACGGGAGAGTTTGACAGATTAAAACTCCTGCCGCATAAAGACTCATTCCTTAAGCTGCGGGATGAGATTCTGTATTTCATTTTCAGACTGAAGAATATCGACCATGAAGCCTTTGCTGAATATGCATATAAGCACAGTACGGATACGATGCTGTTCCTGGGGATCGCCTATGGGATGGCGGCGATAGACTGTAATAATACATACACGCTGGAATTCGCGGGGAAGCTCAAAACGGATCCGGTCACCCCGGAGAACATCCGGAACCGGGGCTGGGCAATGTGCTTTTTCGGTGATGTTGAGGAGAACGGCTATACGTATGAAGATTCGGAGGGAAAGCCCTGGAAGAAGGGGAGAGAGAACCGGCTGAACCGGCTTAAGAGCACCGAGCCAAAGTATATCGCGACAAGGATACTTGATATTCCGCTCATGTACTGCTTTTACCACAGCCGGGGATTTTCGGATTGTACGTCCTACAGGGACTTTGCGATCATCAGGGATACGGACATTTCTCTCCCGTGCTACGGGGAGGAGCAAAAGGAGTTTCTGGCGGAGCAAAAGCATAAGCTGGTGAGCGCGTATACGGAGCGTTTACTGTTCAGGGAAATAAGTGAGAGAACCGCTTCTGTAGGACCGATACAAAGGGAGGATATTAGGACGATGCCTGAATCAGATAAGGTGATGCTTGAAATAAATGAAAAATTAAAACAGAGGCTGCTCAAACAGGTTGAGTACAGAGAGGCGGTGCTCGAGAATCTTAAAACGTTTTGGGAGGATAGGGGACCAGCGATAATAGACGAATATAAAACGCAGCTGATGATGCCCGAAAGCAGCAAGATGAACCGAAGTGAGTTTGAGAAGAGTGCAGCAAAGTGTAAAGTGCTTATCATGAGCGCAAATGCGGTAGAAGGGGCAGTTATCTTAAATCGATTGCTGTTGTTATCAAGTGAAAAGAAACTTAAAGAGTATGTTTGCGAGGGGTGCTTGTTTACAATTGCTGCCATAAAGGATGTTCCGGTAGTCCATGTTTGGCCGTTGGATACGGCTGCTTTTACGCAATATGGCTCATTTAAGGCGGCGGATGTGGCCCTGGAATATTTTACACCGGATTATGTGATTTCCGTTGGTGTAGCCTTTGGAACGAATCCCAAGGAGCAGAAGCTTGGGGAGGTTTTGATTTCGCGTGAACTGGTGTTTTATGATAACTTCAATAAAGTCACTGATGGGGAAATTGAGCTTAATGCTCACGAGACGTATCGGATTTATGAAAATCTGGAGGCTCAGCTGCATGCGTTGAATTTCCCCAGTCCGTTCGAATTCAGATGGCACTATGGCTCCATGCTCACCGGAGGAACCGTGCTTAGTGATGCAGATGAGAGAAATCAGCTTGTCGAAGCGGCGCGGACAATCGGACACAAGACGATCATCGGCGGAGAGATGGAGGCAAGCGGCATTTATTATGCCTGTCAGAAGATCAAAGACAGAAAGGTACCGTTTCTGGTCGTCAAGGGAATCTGCGATTGGGGCGCGGTGAAGAATGGATGGAATGAAGTAATCAGAGATTCCAAATATGATAATGACGAAGTAAAGAATTGCGTTCAGGCGTATGCATGTAATAACGCGTTTGACACGGTATGTAAGATATTTGAATACTTGAATTTTACAACGTGAGGTGTTTTTATGCAGAACCGCTACACCGCCGACATCGGCGACTACAGCAAACTTGGTCTGCTCCGAGCTCTCAAGGCCTCCGGACTTTCTATCGGTGTGAACTGGTATCTGACTCCTGACGAGGATTATAATGGTGATGGCAGCCACATAGAATACCTTGACGATGATCGTTTTAGCGCCTGTGATGAAGAACTATGGCTGGCGCTGAAGAATATTGTCAAAAAGGAGCAGCGGAAGGTCAGCAGTCTCGAAAATGCAACCATCCTGCGAGCCGTCTTCTTCTCAGACGTGCTTGATTTCACGGGAAAAACAAAGCCGGAAAGAGCAGAGCTCCGCATGGACTGGCACGCGAAGGCTCTCGCCAAACTAGCCGAAAATGATATCGTATTCGTAGACCCGGACAACGGCCTGATCGTTCCCTCTGCGGCGGGGAAGCAGAAGGAGAACAAATATGTTCTGGCGGAAGAGCTGGCAGGGTATTATGCGCAGGGCTCCAGCGTGATTTACTACCAGCACAAGGCGAGGAGAAAAGACGACTTCTATAGGAAGCAGCATGAAGAGCTGATTCACCGGGCGGAATTTCCGGGTGCAGCAGGGCTTGGGCTTAAGTTTTTGAAGACGTCGCAGCGGTACTATTTTTTTATTTTACAGCCGAGGCACCGGAAGGTTGTTGAGGAGACTGTTAATGAAATGGTGCAGAGGGCGTGGAAAGAATATTTTGAGATACTTTAGAGGCGAAGCCAGCGCCGCCCAATAAACGCGCTGCAAAATGTATGAATATTGCTGTAATGACATTCAGGCTCCACGCACCGTGGGTGCACAGCCTCAAAGAAAAGAGAATGATCGTCAAGAGTATCGTCGCGAAGCTGCAGAACCGGTTCCATGTCTCGGCGGCGGAGGTCGACGAGCAGGATATCCACCAGATCGCGGTGATCGGGGTGGCGGCGATCGTGCCCCACAACGCGATGGCGGACAGCCTGATGGATGAGATCTCCCGGTTTGTGGAGGAGAACACGGAGGCGGAGATCCTTGACGAGATGAGGGAGATACGATAAGGATTTAAATTTCAATCCGAGGCAGCCGGGGCGAAGGTCATTTCCATTCTGCGAAGGTTTGACCAAATGGCATAGATAGCCATGCAGATCACCTCGTTTAACTTGCTTATTATCTTGCTTATTATCTTGTGAAGAAATGTAGCTCATAAAGAATTCAACAAATCTCTTGCACGGTAGAGTCGATTTCTCCAAAATAAGAGGCGCAGTTCTCGGAAGAGAACGAGAAGAACAAATCGGTTTACATAATACTGGCGCGTTTTAAAAAGAAAGAGGAGTTTCATCCTCTTTCTTGAGCCGTTAACCAATTGCACAGATTAATGCTCTCTGATATGTAACGGAATCTCTCTTGCTGATAATGTCATTTCTATCATTTATTTCCGGGCAGTGCTTTAGATACTCTTCACCGGCCATCGTTGATATTGTCGTCCATTTAGCGTCATCCCAGTTATCTTTATTATCGGTAATGGCTGAATTTAAAATTTTGTCCAACTTGTTCTCGATCATGTCAATCAGCCCTTTCTATTTTAAATAATTGAAGATTATAGCATGTGACTAAATAATAATCAAGGACAATTGACGACATCGCTGCAGAACAGGTTTCCTGTCTCGGCGGCAGCCTGTCCATACCAGGGGGGAGGAACAGGCTTACGAGGAAGACGGTGGAGAGAATCAGGGGGCTGAATAAAGGGAAAAACAACATTTTTTCGGGGCTGAATATAGAAAAGGACGACATTTTTTTGGCAGAATAAGAGAAATACAACAGGTGTCGAGGCATTGTCAAATTTTATTTTTGTCAATAGTTTAAGACGCTGGAGTGAACAAACCCGGTTGATGCTAGTAGTAATTAGAGTTGCAAAAAGAATGGCAAATAAAGCCGGTAATGCCGGAGAACTTCTCATTTCAGTTGAGAAAACACGGTATCTGTGGTAAGATTGATTGTAGAAAATCGTATGTCCTTCATCGATACTGATATTGAGGTGAAGTATTATGTATGTTTTGGATGACATCTGTTATGCCGGAGAGTGCCGGGAGGACATTAAAGTTGTTGAGGCAAAACCGCTGCGAGGTGGGATGATGCTGGTCACATTCTCAACCGGAGAAAAGCGGCTGTTTGACACTACACTGCTCAAAGGCTCTGCATTTACTCCCCTTTCAGATGAACGTGTTTTTGCTCACCCGGTGGTGTTTCACGGCGTGATCACATGGAACAACGGAGAAATCGATATTGCCCCGGAAGCCGTATATCAGAATAGCTACGCGTATGAGGAAATTGCAATTTAAGCTGTTTTTAAAATGTTGCTATACTATTTAATAAAAACCAACCCGATCGGGTTGGTTTTATTTACAATGAATCATGGAAGGAGCGACCATGCACCAGAAAACACTCGACCGAATCAGAAAATTCACCGCCGACCGCGACTGGGACCAGTTCCACACGCCGGGGAACCTGGCCAAGTCCATCTCCATTGAGGCGAACGAGCTGCTGGAGTGCTTCCAGTGGAGCGACACGGAATACGACCTCGAGCACGTGAAGGAGGAACTGGCGGACGTCATCGTCTACTGCCAGGAAATGCTCGATAAGCTGGGGCTTGATGTGGATGAGATCGTCATGTGCAAAATGGCGAAGAATGAAGCCAAGTACCCGGTGGAGAAGGCGAGGGGCAGTGCGGCGAAGTATGATGAGCTGTAAACAGAATACTGCGGTAATGAGTTTCTAAACGTCACGCAATATAGAAAATTTATTATAAACATGAACTACGAACTGATAATCATAATCGCGGGAATCATCGCAATCGCGATCATCCTGCATCTCTTGCACAGGAGAGGCTCCGGATCCCGAACCCAGGAACGGCCAAAACTTCATGATTTTGCATCTGTCTGGCCGGATTACACCTCACCAGAAAGAAGGGCGGGCACCAGAGGCGAAGCAATCGCGGAGGAGGTTATCCGGTCGGTCCTTCGGCCTGAGGACGTGCTGCTCACCAATGTGGGGATCGAGTTTGAGGAGAAGCTTGCTGAACTTGACTGCGTGGTGGTGAATACATGCGGGGTTTTCATTTTCGAAGTGAAGAACTACAGTGGGACGCTGTACGGCGGTGTGGAGGACCCATATTGGGAGAAGGAGCATGTGTCCGCAGCGGGGAACACCTACTGGAAGAGCGTGCGGAACCCGATCGGGCAGGTGAAGCGGCAGATTTATCTGCTGGCGAGTTACCTCAGATACTACGGTGTGAACGTTTGGGTTGAAGGCTTCGTGATCCTGCTTAATGATGAATATCCCGGGGATATTTCAAAGGGACGGTTTCTGAGAATCGACTCGCCTTCCGGACCCGTTCAGGGATCTTACGGGATGCTGCCGGAGGAGATTGGTCGGGCGGTACACACGCGGGGCAGGAATCGGCTCACCAGAAAGACGGTGGAGAGAATCAGGGAGCTACTGGTGTAGCGGCAGCTATTAAAAGAGAAACCAACTCAGTGATGGGTTGGTTTTCATTTTTGATAAATTAACTTAGAATACTCAAGATACTATATCTTGACAAAGGGTGATTATGAGTTATAATTGAAGTGATACGATATGATTATATAAAAGAAAAACGTATCATAAAAACGTGAAGGGAAGTGACCTATGGCTGATGGGTGATGAGAATTTAAGACATCTGGTGAAGCTGACAATGGATTCTTTTGCAAGATCGGTTTCTGCAAGGCCGTCTGTTCCTTGTACGAGAGCAGAAGTTGACAAGGTGTTGTTGGAACTTAATGCTGCTGTAGATGACGGATCATACATTCCTGAAACTCCCACGGTTGATAATCCGGCATTATCGGATGATTACATTTTTACCCCGGAGGACAAGGACTATGTCTTAAAAGATTTATCGCAGCATAATTTTGTAGGTAAAGTCAAAGATGTAGGAAAAGGCGCTAAAAAGAGATTAAGCAGGGGGCTGCCGCAAGAGTATTTATATGTTTTTCAATATCCGTGCAGACTTCTACGACGAGACTACGAAGAATTTAGAAAGAAGCAGGTGCACATATGAAAAAGATGTTGAATTTGGCTTATTGCAATGAATGCGAAGATCTTGTGGAATTTGACATCCATGACGAAATACTCGAAGAGGAGTATAAAGGTGAAGCTGTAAGATTCAGGTTCAAAGTCGGACGATGCAAATGCTGTGGGGCTGAGGTGCCAACAGATAATGAGTACAGTTTTAGAAAATCAGAGGCGAAAGTAAAGGCCTATGAAAAAGCTAAGGGTCTGATTACGACCGAAGAAATCTCTGAAATCATGGAGAAATATGATGTTGGAAAGGAAGCATTAGCAGACATTGCCGGATTTGGGAAAGCGACAATAAAAAGATATTTTGAGGGATTTATTCCGGCAAAAGAGTATTCAGATATATTGAAAAGACTATTAGTTGACGAGAAGTTTTTCAAAGATTCAGTGAGGAAAAATAAAGAGAAATTAAAAGATGTCGCATATAGAAAAGTGGTTACAAGATGCAGACGGCTTTCGGAGATAGAGGAGTCGAAAACTGAGCAGATTGTTAATTACATAATTTCCAATCTAGAAGAGGTAACTCCTCTTGCATTGCAAAAACTGTTATCGTTTTCAAGTGGTGTCAATTATGCGCTTAATGGAAGGCGTTTGATTGATGAGAGCAGTCAGGCATGGCAGCATGGTCCGGTTTATCCGAGTGTTTATAATAAATACAAACGATACAAATATAATCCGATTGATTGCGGTATAAAGAGTACACATGGCTGTATGCTCTCGAAAGTGTCAAAGGAAGAACTTAAGGCGATTGATATGGTGATAAAGACGTTTGGTTTGTATTCTCCCAAGACACTGGAGATTATCAGTCACTCCCAGACTCCATGGATTGAAAAACGTATCGGGTATAGAGCGGATCAGGCATGTAATGAAGTGATTGATGAGGAATCAATCAAAAAATTTTATCTTGAAAATGAACTAAATTCCGAAAAACAGATTTTGTCATATATTATGGATGTGATGAGTTTGACAGGAGACGCAGGAAACAAAAAGGAGTAAAAATTGAGAGGGCCGGCACGAAGGGCATTCTGTAAGATATTGCGGTTATAGACATATTATGGTATAATATGTCTATATTTTTTTGGAGGTATTTATATGATGCTTCAGGAAACAATCAGGCCCTCGGCGGATCTCAGAAACCATTACAACGAAATCTCACGGCAATGCCGGGAAAACAACGAAGCCGTAATCATCACCGTGAACGGGAGAGGTGACACTGTCTCCATGGCTTACGAGGAATATAAGCGCCTGAAAGCCAGGGTCGAACTGCTGGAACTGCTGGTTGAGGCGGAGGATGATGTGAAAAACGGAAGAGTCGCTCCCATAGAGGATACGTTTGATGAACTTAGGAATATGCTGATTGGGTGAGAAGCATATGACATACAGAGTTTTGCGCACTGATAAAGCAGATGAACTGATACAAAAAATAATCCTTTATGTGGCGGAACAGTTCGGACGAGAGGTCGCACTGAAGAAGCTGGATGAGCTGGAGGCTGCCCTGTTATTTCTCAGGGACAACCCTTACAGAGGCGTCCGACCAAAATACAGTGTTTTGAGGCGCCAGGGGTATCTGGTTCTCATTTTAGAGAAGAACCTGGTATTTTATAAAGTCGATGAGGAGGAGAAGACGGTCATCATCTATGCGGTGGTGGATCAGAGGCAGGATTATCTTGGGATTGTGAGGGGGCTTTGAGGCCCTCTGTGCCCTGGTCGGACTCGGCCTGCATTCAAACGAGAGGAAGGAAAAACTCATGAGCAGCTATAAACTTAAGATCCAGGCTGAGACAGCCGGTGCGAAGGTCATTTCCATACTGCGGAGGTTCGATCCGTCACTCTCGATCGGCGAGATCGCATGTGAGGTTGAGGAAGATATGGAGAGGGAGGCGGAGGAGGACGATCATGAAGAAAAAAACCCCAGGCGATGAAGAACTGAAGAAATACTCCCATAAGAAGATGACGCTGCCGCTGATGGAACATGCGCCTGAAGAGACGAAGGAGCAGGTATGGAAGCTCGTCAAGGAGATCTCGACCTTTTCCTATTCGCCGTGCACCCCGGCAGAGTATAAAAGAATGGCTGCATTTGCCGAAAATGACGCAGTGGTCGATGTTGTTCTGGATACCCTGAAGGATCTGGGATATCCTTTCAAGCCGACGGATTTTATACCGGATATCACGGGTTATTATTACTGCATCGCGCTGGTTTCGCAGAGCATGCACAGAAGAGACGAAACAATCAGACTGCTTGACGAGCTGGTTGATTATGTGATCGCCAATCACTCACCGTGCATACTGCCGCTTGCCAGAAATATGGATGTTCTGTCAAAGGAATACCCGGACCTTACGGATATACTTGAGAAAGCGAAAATCATCTTTAAGATTGACGCGATCGACGGTGTTAAGAAGGGGGGCGCCATACAAATCAACAAGCTCTACCCTGATTACACGAGCGCAGAGAAAATAGAAGCGGAATACCTGAATGTCGAAAATCCTCAGGACGGGAAGATTTTTGTTGAGGTGAACGAAAGGGAGTTTGTGGTCAGAATGGCGGAAAAGGGGAAGACCATTTACAGTAAAAAATTCAACCTTTGTAAGCGAGGATTCTCCATCCTCTTAGGGTGGAGATGAATCGCCCCTTCTTCACTTTTGAGTACCCCGGTCATACACTGC
>OCVV012878410.1_pt1 | contig 33399 bp, 22 predicted proteins | sample 1539721 | NCBI WGS metagenome assembly OCVV01 (sample SAMN02144230, study PRJEB22623) | gut metagenome | biome: sheep rumen | host: Ovis aries | place: New Zealand | reverse complement strand
GCTCCGCGAGGATGCGCACGGATTCGGACAGGAATTTGTCTGCTGAAGCAGACCCGAATCCGGCGCGCAAGACTCACGAGCGAGTCTTGATCTGGAAAAATGACACAAAAGAGCGTGAAAGAGGTGTTGCGTCTTCATCCACAGGGTTATATTCTTAAGAATAAGGGTCCTTTTGGAAAACCATTTCTTACAGATCCATTCGGTATGTTTGGTGATGACGATTCATGGAAACCATAAGGCTTAAGCACAGTAGTTTTGTTGGAGGTTTACATTTATGAAGTATATATCGACCGAGCATCTCCAACCGGGGATGATCTCACAAAAAGCGATATATGATGACCGTGGGGTTCGACTTCTGGCGGCAAATCATGAGGTGACTGCTGACCTCTTAGTCACACTGAATCGAATCCATTATCCCGGTCTCTTCATCTATGATGAATTCAGCAAATTCGAGAATATCCGAGAGGTATTCTCAGAAGAGAAGCGTGTCGATACTGTGAAGGCGATGAAGAAACTGGATACAGAAAAGGTCATGTACTTCTCTACAGATATCGTAAATAACCTGGTGGATATGGATGATCGACTGATTGAACTAGCCCACCTGAGGCAGAATAATCATGATATCTATAACCATAGTATCAATGTGGCAATCCTCTCTGCAGCCTGTGGCCTAGGCATGGGCTGGGGTGATGAGAAGGTGGAGGAATTAACTCTAGCTGCCATGCTCCATGACATCGGAAAGTCGAAGATTCCAGATCGGATCCTCTATAAGCCTGGCCCTCTGAATGATGAGGAGTAGCGAATCATGGGAGAGCACCCTCAGATTGGCTATGACATGCTCTATAGTGATGTGAAGATTACCACCAATGTACGGATGGGCATCCTATTGCATCATGAGAATGTGGACGGAACAGGCTATCCCAGGAAGTTAAAGGGTCAAAAGATCCCTGAATTCGCTCGCATTATTCATATTGCAGATGTCTATGATGCTATGATTCAGAAAAGGAGCTATAAGGAGGCCTATGATCCAGGAGAGGTCATCGTCTACCTCATGGAAAAAGGCGGAGAGATGTTCGATTTTGAGACACTAGAGACCTTCTTATCTTATGTGGTGATCTATCCGGTGGGTATCAATGTCACATTAACCAATGGTCGTATCGCCCGTGTGGTGGAGAATCACCAGTCCAATCAGCTTCGTCCTGTCGTTGTAGACATCGAAACCATGGAAAAAATCGACTTAGAAACAGATCCAAATTATCAAAATATTGCTATTGTAGGTGCTGATCAGATCTTCCATGAGGGAGATGGATTAGGGAAGCCAAATCTATAAAATTCTATACATATCGCAGCATATTTTGCACATGTGTTGCGGTATTTTCATGCAACAAACACAAATCATGAGGCTTTTTTCATGTGAAATAACTTGATAATAGGGGACAGATGTCTATAATAATATAGTGTAAGACCACTGATCGTGTAAGAGAAAGCGATTCTACGATTGCAGTGGAGCATATCGGTTTATGGTGGTGGAGGGATCCACTCCGTAGCGATGTCTTCTAGTAGAGGGAGAGGATGTATGATCGCAGTGGGTAGTTCTTGAGGGAGGAGTACGCATTTAAAGAGGCGCGGGGCCTCTAGTAATCGATATGAAACGGCTGAAAGGGGTATTTCAGATCAATTGCTATGCAGGATGGTGATTCTGCATAGCACACTAAGAAAAAGTGTACATCCATTGCGGGGAGAGGAACATGGATAAGGTTATCAATATGCTCCTATTCGCAGGAGTGTCAGAGAATGAGTATGTCTCTGTAAGAGAAGAGATTTGGGAGGAAAATCGCAAGGTACTGACAATCTTCAGCCTGATTATTGCGATTCTTTTTGGCGCGATTGGAACTTTGAATTGCTTTGTAGAAGTATTCGAGGGAGGACGTGCCGTCTATTTTGCTGTATGTTCGGCAGCATTTCTTACTTGGATCCATTGTATTACAATTGGGAAGAAGAAACCGGTTACAGCCCAGGGATTTATCTATGGCCTGAGTCTGTTTGTCTATGGCACTACGGCTGTGATGTCATATCTCAGTCCCAATGCCAGAGCGGTTGCCTTTATCGTGGCACTGGTTATGATTCCGCTTCTATTCATCGATCGACCTCTGATACAGATTGTTATTACTGGCACAGTTGTCATCTTCTATAATTACTTCACCATGATGCTGAAGCCTTATAGTGTGGCCCGAGTGGACTATTGGAATGCCATTGCATGCTCTGTGATCTCTATTAGTGCAGAGATTTTCTTCAATAAAATCCATCTGGAGAATGTCATGCAGAAACGTAAGCTGAGAATCCTAAGTGAGACGGATATACTGACGGGGGTTATGAACCGTAATCGTTTCGATAAAGACGCAGAGGACTACGCTAGGAAGCCATATCCCATGACTCTGATCCTAATCGATGCAGCAGAGCTCTATAATCTTCGAAATATGGATAATCACATGAAGGGTGAAGAGTTCCTTCGAGAGCTAGCTGAGGTTCTGGCGAACAAGTACCATAAGGAGAATATCTACCGTATTAGTGCGGCGGAATTCGTGGTGGTTAATCGTACACAGCCGAAGGATTACCTCCGAATGGAGATGACTAAGATCCAGCACCAACAGGATAAGAACGGCTATCACTTAGCGGTTGGTATCGTCGAGGCTGGCGACTCTAAGAAGAACTATCATGAACTCTTAGAGGAAGCAGAGAATAATAAGTACAATGATAAGCGGATTTATTATGCAGACTCCGCCCATGATCGACGCAGCCATACGTGACAGGATAATCAGTGATATTTAGAAATGTAAACCAACGGGTTGTCTCTGTGGAGAGACGATTGGCTGGTTTTTTGCTATTTCTGGTTCCGAAGAAGGATAGAACGAAGTCCATGGAGCATCAAATCCGGCTCATAGGTAACTGGACCATCGATCCAGGGCAGAACCAATTGACCAAGCCCACCTGTAAGGATGACCTGGAGACTACCTTTTTCCAGGTCGAGATCCCTCTCTACCCGGTCTGCTATGGTCTGGATCTCTAATCCTGTGCAGGCTATGGTACCACTTAGCATATTATCTCTGGTATTACGGCCCAGGAGTTCTGTCACAGGCTCTGGCATAAGACTAGGGAGCTGAGCAGTTCCATCAGCCAAGGCTCGAAGCTCTAACTGGATACCAGGGAGGATCATACCACCTAGGAAGGTGCGCTTGGCATCCATTACATTAATGGTGGTGCAGGTGCCAAGGTCTACTGTCATAATAGGTCCATCTGCTAGCTGGCTTGCAGCAGCCATATCTACAAGGCGGTCGCTACCTAGGGTGCCACCCTGATACAGACTGGTATCAATACCGGTTTCTAGGTCCGGGCTTAGAACCAAAGGGGTATTCCCAGTGATCTCTTGCAGACTCTCTTTCATAAGTGGGGTGAGTTCTGGCACCACAGAGGTAATGATGGAGTAAGCCTGGATAGAAGGGATAGCTTCCCTTGTATTGGTGAATCCAGTTTCTATGGAGTTATCTTCTTCTAAATCATAAGCCGCTGCTTCCTGCACGATGTCCTGATGAAAGAGGCTGTCTCTTACAGCCATTGTTAGGCTGTTTGCATCCCAGCTACCATGGGTCATAAGTCTCCTGGTAAAGCATAGGTCCTCTCCCTGGAATAGACCTATGGTGATATTAGAATTTCCGATGTCTACGGTAATCATGTCATTCATCTTATATAAATCTCCTCAAATGTCCCAATTCTTGGGTCAGATACTTCTCTATTATGTCTCTGGATCTAGGAAAATTCCAGTGGTTTTTCTATGCTGATGGACCTGGGTTGTGTTATGATGAAACAGAGTATGCTTATAGTATGTTGAAGCATTGAAATTGGGAGGAAAATTGTGTTAACCGGCAAGCACGTATTACTGGGAGTAACTGGAGGAATTGCAGCTTATAAGGCATGTGATCTGGCATCGAAGCTGATGAAGCAGCATGCAGTGGTTCATGTCATCGAGACGAAGAATGCCACAGAATTTGTGACACCATTGACCTTTGACGCACTGACCCATCAGCGAACAGTGGTGGATACCTTTGACCGCCAGCATTCCTATGAGATCGAGCACATCTCGCTGGCAGAGCAGGCAGATGTGGTGATGATTGCACCTGCAAGCGCAGATGCCATTGCAAAACTAGCCAATGGATTAGCAGATGATATGCTGACCACGACGGTTCTGGCATGCACCTGTCCTAAGCTGATTGCACCTGCAATGAATACTAATATGTACATGAATCCAGTGACCCAGCACAATCTGGAACTACTGCGTCAGTATGGCTGGGAGATTATCGAGCCGGAAGAGGGCCATCTGGCCTGTGGTATTACAGGAAAGGGCAAGCTTGTTTCTCCAGAGGTATTACGAGAGGCAATTGACCATGCCATTGCCCATGAGAAGGATATGAAGGGGATGAAGCTACTGGTTACAGCTGGTCCTACGAGAGAGTCACTAGACCCTGTACGCTATCTCACCAATCATTCCACTGGAAAAATGGGCTATGCAATTGCAGAGGCAGCAGCTCAGCGCGGCGCAGAAGTTACTCTGGTTAGCGGTCCTACAGACCTGGCTAGACCTCGCTATGGGAAGGTAATCGATATCATCACTGCAGAGGATATGTACCAGGTAGTCACAAGTCAGGCTCCCAAGCAGGATATCATTATTAAAGCAGCTGCTGTAGCGGATTTTAGACCAACAGAGACTGCTGGAGATAAGCTAAAGAAGGCAGATATCAAGGACTGGAGTATCCCATTGGAGCAGACTAGAGATATCCTGGCCTACCTGGGAGAGCATAAGCTAGAAGGACAGACCCTGTGCGGATTCTCTATGGAGACCAGGGATATGCTTGGAAACTCCCGTAAAAAGCTGGAGAAAAAGAATTTAGACATGATCTGCGCCAATAATCTGAAGCAGGAGGGGGCAGGATTCGGAGTGGATACCAATGTGTTAACTCTGATTACCAAGGATAGTGAGAGAGAACTCCCACTGTTATCGAAGTATGATGCCGCCAATGCTTTGTTAGACGAGATTCTATCGATTCGCAGATAACTGCGCGAGCGAGTCTTGACATTTAAAAAGAGAATAGGAGAATACCATGGAAAAAATCACAAGTTTCACCATTAACCATCTGGATCTGATGCCAGGGGTATATGTGTCTCGTGTGGATCACTACGGCGACGCCGCTATCACAACCTTTGACCTTAGAATGACTGCTCCCAATCGTGAGCCAGTGATGAATACTGCAGAGCTCCATACCATCGAGCATCTGGCAGCTACCTATCTGAGAAATGACCCGGAGTGGAAGGATCGAATCGTCTACTTCGGACCTATGGGCTGCCGTACAGGCTGCTACCTGCTTCTGGCCGGAGAGCTGACCTCTCGGGATATCCTCCCACTGGTAACAGGCATGTTCGAATTCATCCGTGACTTCCGAGGAGATGTGCCAGGGGCTGCACCAAAGGACTGTGGCAACTATCTGGATATGAATCTGCATATGGCGAATTGGCTGGCGAAGCGCTATCTGGATGAGACCCTCTACAATATCTCAGAGGATCGTCTGGTCTACCCAGAGTAGGAAATGTAAACCAACTGGAGGCTGGGTGGATAAGAGTCCTCATCCGGCAGCAGTTGGTGGATAAAGATATGGATACAAGAAAGAAAAGTTAGTAAAGGAAGAAAAAATGAAAATCGGAATTATCGGAGCAATGGACGTAGAAGTAGCTAAGCTGAAGGCAGATATGGAAGTCTCTCGTGTAGTAGAGAAGGCATCTATGGAATTCTACGAGGGTAAGCTGAATGGCAAGGATGTGGTCGTTGTAAAGTGTGGTATCGGTAAGGTAGATGCAGGTATCTGTGTACAGATCCTCTGCGATCTCTTTGACGTTACTCATGTAATCAATACGGGTGTAGCAGGTTCTCTGGATGCAGCTATCGATATCGGTGATATCGTCGTATCTGAGGATGCGGTATTCCATGATGTAGATGTCACACCTCTGGGCTATGAGGTTGGTGAGATGCCAGGAGTAGGAACGAAGTTTTTCCCGGCAGATCAGACTCTGGTAGAGGATATTAAGAAGGCAGCAGAGGTTATCTCTAGTAAGGTTGGCTCTGGTGATACCGTAGCTGACAATATCACACTTCACTTTGGTCGTGTATGCTCAGGAGATCAGTTCCTGGCAGATGATCAGAAGAAGAACTGGATCGTGGATACCTTCGGTGGTAAGTGTGGTGAGATGGAAGGAGCTGCAATCGCACAGGCAGCATACTTAAATAAGATTCCATTCGTAATCATCCGCGCTATCTCTGATAAGGCGGATGGATCTAGCTCAATGGAATATCCAGAGTTCGAGAAGCGTGCCGCAAAGGATTGTGCAGCAATTGTAGAGGAAGTAGTAACCATTATGTAATGCTGGGAGGGGGATGTCTATGAAGAAATTAACAGGGGTTGTATTAGCGGCGTGTCTCACAGCAGGACTTTTATCTGGCTGTTCTTTGCCCTGGAAGACGAAGGGCACATCTAGTAATAAGAAGGTAGAAAAGCAAGTCTCCAATAAAGAGGATACGGAGAAGAAGGCCAGCGACATTCTGTCACTTTCTATTAAGTATAACTACATAAATAGTTCTGATGACAGAATCCTAGTGAACTATGACTCTGTGGATCTAAGTGATCCTTGGAAGGAGAACTATCCAGAACTAGAGACTGCCCTTACAGACTATACTGCAGAGCGTAAGAAAGAAGCAGAGTCCCAGCAGCAACAACTGGTAGGCTACATGCAGGAGTATGGCTTCGAAGATGCTGATAATAATGGCATGAATTATAGCTACTCTGAGAGGCAGAGGCTGGTAAGAGCAGATGGAACAGTGACTTCTCTAGTCGCTTCGACCTATTCCTACGCTGGCGGAGCTCATCCATCAGGTGGTTATATCTCTAAGAACTTCGACTCTGTAACCGGTAAGGAAATTGCCTTTAAGGATGTAGTGAAGGATGGACAGGGCTTCGGTGACGCTATGTATAGTCAATTACAGAAGGCATATCCAGACCTGTCTAGTATGCATGAAGAGGAAGGCTATGAGGTCTTCAATCTAAAGGAGAGCCTACCCAAGCGTGCCAAGGCGATGATTGATGGAACAGCATCTGCAGACGCAGGTCAGTCCGATCTATTCCCATTGACCTGGGTGATGACCTATGATGGTATCCGTGTCTACTTCTCAGACTATGAGATTGCAAGTTATGCAGAGGGTATGCAGGCTATCGATATCACTTATCAGGACTATCCAGATGTCTTCCAGGATACCTATTCCTTTAAGGGACTCCCAGATGGAGCTATGGAACAGGTTGCATCCTCAGAGGATAAACTGGTAGAACCTATCATTATGGTGAATGGTAAGACCCTGTCTCTCAATATGCAAACGGAGTCAGATACCCTATCCTTCACCTATGATGGGCAGACTTGTACGGACGATCAATTAGGATACTACTTCGGATGCAATGCCTACGTACTACATCGTGGAGAGGATTTCTATCTCTACTGTGATCTCTTAAGCGATAATGATTGGCACTTCCTGAATGTCTACAACCTTGATACTGCAAGCAAAGTGGATGGTGCTGGAACCCTTGGTATGTATTACGGTGCTTATAGTGATGCGAAAAACATGGTTCTCGGAACCCGTCTAGATATACTTGGAACCATTTCTGTATATTCCTACTACACCACAGGCAGTGATGGTCTCCCTGTCATGAATGAGGCATCCAAGCCTACTTACTATGTTGGAGACTATGGTGCACCAAATGCAGAGACAGATGAGCCACGTACACTAACCGTAAAGAAGGACTTCAAGGCCACAGATGGTCTGGGTAAGTCCGTTACTCTGAAGGCAGGTACCGTTTTAACTTATCAGACAGTAGACCAAGAGGCCACCAAGGTTGGCTTTTCCACCCAGGATGGAGACATGGTCTACATTGAGGCCAAGTATGAGAATGGCGGGGCATCCATCAAGAATGGTAAGAAATGGGTAAATGGCGATGACTATCTGGATGGTATTCAATTTGCCGGCTGATTAGAAAGAAATATTTATGAGACGACGTATCCGGGGCTTTGATGGCCTTCGCGCATTAGCAATTCTAGGAATTGTCTTCTACCACATGGTAGGAGACCGGATGCCGGGAGGCTTTCTGGGGGTAAATGGATTCTTTGTTATCATGGGATTTCTCATGGTCTATACAGCGAAGGATAAAATCCATATCAGGAAATACTATAGTAAGAAGTTAAAAAGGCTCTATCCATCCCTTTTGGCCATGCTGGCACTGACCATTATTGCCATGTTGATCTGGGCCCATCCAGCCTATCGGAATCAGACCCTGCCAGAGGTGTTAAGTATCGTCTTAGGCTACAATAACTGGTATCAGGTAGCTCAGAATGGTTCCTACTTTACCAAGATGTTGAATGCATCTCCTATGACTCATCTCTGGTATATGGGTCTCACGGTGCAGTACTATGTCCTGTGGCCTCTGGCCTTTCTCGCAGGGACATGGCTGATCCGTAAGGTGGACGGGATTGCTAGAGGCCATGCTGGGCGTAGCTGGTACGATCAGATGGGAGGGAAGAGAATCCTCAGATACGTGTCCGTCATATGACCCATGGACGTGTGGTAGTACTGATTCTGGTGCTGGCTCTAGCTTGTATCTCCGCATTGATGCTGGCTCTGGGCTATCAACCAGGCAAGGATCCATCCCGACTATATTATGGTACAGATACCCGTGCGTTTGCTCTATTACTTGGAATCGGATTGGGTATTGTCATTAAGAATCCAGGAGAAAAGATAGACCATATCCTTCGTAAGGTGTCACCTCTGAAGACTGCTCTAGCAGCTGTGTTGAATTTTCTCCTCCTAGGGGCTCTCCTCTGGATGTATCTCAAGGGAGATGGAACCGCAGGAAGTAACTATCACTATATGATGCAAGTGTCTGCAATCATCTATGCTCTGATTATCATCTGTGTCTTTATGGACCAGATGTATCTAGGCCGGGTATATGATGTATTCCCTCTGAAACTCATCGGTAAGTACAGCTATGAAATCTATCTGGTGATGTATCCAGTGATCTGGTTCACCAGCCGTAAGTTCCAGGGCATTGAAAACAGGAAGTATGTGGCGACAACCCTACTTCTGATAGTGGTGTGTGCTGGGATTGTACATATCATCGGTGCACTTTTAAGTCTCCCAGGAAAACTTACCAAAAAGAGAAATAAAGCCATTGCTCGTCTAGGCTATGTCAAGAGTCTGGGTGGCAATGATGATATCCGAATCATGCAGCAGGAGATCCAGGCCAATGAGGTTCTGATGGAGAATGAGGAGCTGGTTTCTACCAATCTCACTGCACAGTTAGCTACAGTTACACAGAATGTAGATACCAGTACCAGTACGATAGAAAAAGGTGCCGCCCAGCGTAAGGCCGCTGCAGATGCAGCAGCGGCAGAACCTACGCCAGAAGCTAGAAGGGCTTATACAGAGCTCATTAAGTCCTCCTGTGGCCTCTAAGAAGCAGTAGTAGTTAACAATAAGGATTCGAATCGATGGAATGGAATAAGAAAAAGCATAACCCCATTCCTCTGGTGGTAGGTGTCTTACTGCTAATGGGGATAATACTGGGCGGTTTATATTTCTATCATGTGAGAAAGGTAAACCAGGCCAAGACAACGGTGCTCTCCCAGGTAGAGAGCCTCAGCAGAAGCCTGAAGAATCAGGACTTCGGTAAAAAGGGGGTATCCTCTAAGGATGTGGGAGAATTGGTTCAGGCGAAGCTAGAGGGCTATCATGGGGATCGCTGGGTATCTAGCATCAATACAGCTATGGGTCTCACTGATGATACGATGAGTGATGGAGAGAGACAGAGTGCAGTGGCTTTTGGTAAAGCGGCGAAGTCGAAGCTAATCACCTCCTATAAGGTGGATCAAGACTCCATCAAGGTAGATGAGGGTAAGGCTACAGTGAAGGTCACCTATCAGGGAATCGGCTCCTGGATGGATCTCGATATCTCAGAGGATGTGGCGAAGGTCAATGCAAGCCTGACCCAATACATTATAGATAATGGCACTGCTCTCATGGATGCATCGGATGCCAATGGACACGATGCACTGAGAGCAAGTCTAATGGATAGTGCTGTGCAGAGACTCTATCAGACCCTAACAGAGTCCATTAATGGGATGGATGAGACGTCCATTCAGATGACATATACCTATGAGGCAGACAGCAAGGGAAACTGGATGTGCACAGAGGTGAAAATGAAGGAAGGCATAGGCCATGGGAAAAAAGAAAAGAAGTAAGGCTTACTATAAGGGCAAGCTGGTTGACCGTGTTTGTACACTGATTCTACTCGTTATTATCTTCGTACTGATCGTCTATATCGGACAGGAAGCTGTGAAGGAGCAGAATCATGCATCGGAGATTGTGCAGGAAATGGAGTCTCAAGACTAAAAGAGGTGATTCTATTTGAATAAGGACATGAATAGGGAGACAGAACAGTCCCTTCAACCTAAGAAAAAGAGAAAGAAGCATACTGGTCGTAAGGCGACCCATCTATTAGGAGTATTCCTCCTTGCGGCCCTAAATACTGCGAAGTATGTAGTGCTACTTGGAATGATAGGCCTACTGGCGCTTTTGATTAAGTATCTGCCAGCACTGAAGACAGATTATGAGGACGCTGTGCGAACAGTGGCAGCCAGTGATCAGAATACCTTCAATCCAGACATGGCATCCACCATCTATGATAGTTCTGGACAGGTGATTGCGAAGTTATCCAATGATAATAAGAGATACCAGTATCTAGAATATAAGGATATCCCATCCAATGCAGTGAATGCATTTGTAGCGATTGAGGATCAGAGCTTCTGGGACAATTCCGGATATGACCCATTGGGAGTGGCACATAGTGTATTCCGCTTTATCCAGACCAGAGGTAAGATGCTAAGCGGTGCCTCTACTATCACCCAGCAGATCTGTAAGCTCACCTTCCTGAATGCAGATCGTACCGTGACTCGTAAGGCCAAGGAAGTCATGTATGCAGATCGACTGACCAAGACCTACTCGAAGCAGGAAATCATGGAGTATTACATTAATAACTGTTGCTTTGCCAATAGTATCTATGGTATCGAGGAAGCAGCGCAGGAGTACTTCGGTGTATCTGCCAAGGAACTGACTCTGTCTCAGACAGCCTATCTCTGTGCCATTCCGAATCGTCCAGGGTATTATGATCCATGGAAGAATCCGAATAATGCCCTTAAGAGAAGGGATAAAATCCTAAAGGATATGTGTGAGTGCGGCTATATCACAGCTGCTCAAAGGGATGAGGCTTTGAAGGAGACCATTACAGTACGTGCCAAGGGCTCTGTACAGGAGGCCGAAGAGGGTGATGAAAGTAGTCATACCCAGGGTACGACCCAGGACTATCAGACTACCTATGCAGTGAAGTGTGCAACCGAGTATCTGATGGAACTGAATGGATTTAGCTTCAAGTATGCCTTCGATACAGCAGAGGAGTACCAGCAGTATCGAAGTGACTATAATGAGGCCTATCAGACAGCGAAGAATGCCCTCTATACCCAGAGATACTCCATCTATACCTCCTTAAACACAACGGCCCAGAATGACCTGCAGAATATGCTAGATGAGGCCCTGAAGAATCGTAACGAGAAGAGTGATTCAGGATCCTATGCATTGCAGGGTTCTATGACGGTTATTGATAATGAAAGCGGCAAAGTGGTAGCCATTATCGGTGGACGCTCCCAGGAGGGAATCACTACTGGCGGTTCTCTGAATCGTGCCTTTCAGTCCTACAGACAGCCTGGGTCTACATTTAAGCCGATTCTGGTATATGCTCCAGCCATTGAGTCAGGTGACTATAATGCAGATTCCGAGCTTAAGGATATCAGTGTAGATGCTGCGAAGAAGTCCAACAAGAAGATCTCAGAGATGTCTGGCGCAAGTATCACACTCAGGAATGCGGTGGTGCGCTCTCGAAATGGTGCAGCCTACTGGCTTGCCAATGCCATCGGCATCGATTATGGCATGAAATTCATTGATAAAATGGGATTCTCTCGTGTCGTACCAGCGGATCACACCCTGGCTGCGGCACTTGGCGGTCTTACCAATGGAACCAATACCTTAGAGATGGCCTCTGCCTATGGGGTATTCACCAATAATGGTAACTACACCCTGCCATCCTGTATCCTGTCCATGCAGAATATGAATAAGATGGAGATCTATAAGGATCCAACAGAGGTGAAGGTATTCTCATCTACCACCATGAGTACGATGGAGGACATTATGTCTGGTGTATTTAGTGGCAGTGGTACAGCGGCCTCCACTGGATGGTCCAATACAGACATCGATGCAGCAGGTAAGACGGGAACCACCAATGATAGTAAGGATGCCTGGTTCACCGGATATACTCCTTACTACACCATTAGTGTATGGACCGGATTCGATGATAACCGCTCTACCAGCTACCTCTATGGTAATTCCTACCCAGTGAAGATCTGGAAGAGCGCCATGGAGTACATGATTGATGGCAAGGAGCCAGCACATTTTTCGGAGTAAATGTAAACCAATTGTTACATTGGTGGTAAAGAATCCTCTATTCCATAAATTGTAGAAAATGTGTACAAAATTAGAATATTGTTAACAATTTGTGAACCCCTTGACACAGTGTTGTCAAGGGGTTATATTATTGTCATGTAATAAATGTAACAAATTCGTAATAATTTTAAATGCGAATCATTACGATCTTAAGAGGGGCTTAAAAATATGAACAATAACAAGAAAGCAGGCAAGGTTACAGCACAGGCACTGACCGCAGGTATGTTGATTGCAGCAAGTGCTATGACGGTTAATGCTTCACCACTTGCAGGTGCTACGGGAAGCACTGCATCAACTCTGACAGCAATTAATTCAACAAGCAATCATTCAAGTCTTAATTCCGCTACACAGGAAACAGGCACTTATACAACCACCTCTGGTGTCTCCCAGTATTTGTCTAAGATGCTGCAGGAGTCTAAGCAGGAGGCAAGTACTAAGACTACTACTTCCACAGAGAATACAGATGCAAGCACAACAGATAGCAATGTAGAGACCAATCAGGAGACTGCAGTTGCTGCATCTCCTTATGCATCCATTGGTGTGGCAAATGTCACCGATTATGCCTATATCCGTACTGCAGCTGATGCTAATAGCGACTATGCTGGTAAGCTTCATGCAGGCCAGGTTGCAACTGTTACAGGAGAAGAGGGAGATTGGTATGCAATTACCTCTGGTGATGTCACAGGCTACATCGCAAAGCAGTATCTGACTGTTGGAGATGAGGCTCTGGTTCAGTCCGTAACTGTAACTACAGCAACAGTAAATGCAGATAGCCTGCGTGTACGTACCGCTCCATCCACCGATGCAAGTGTCCTCACTATGGTGGCTGGAACAACAGAGTATACCGTGTTTGATACAGCGACAGAGGGCTGGATAGGTATCCAGACCCCAGCTGGTAATGGCTATGTATCTGCAGAGTTCGTATCTGTAGCTACATCCTATCACTATGCAGAGTCTAAGGATGCTGAGACAGCACGTCTTGCAGCAGAGAAGGCAGCAGCAGAGGCTGAGGCGAAGAAGAAGGAAGAAGCTGCAGCCAAGAAGGCACAAAGTAAGAAGACTTCAACCACCAATAGTTCAAAGTCCAGCTCTAAGTCCTATTCCTCCCCAAGTGGAAGCAATGGTTCTGCAGTTGTATCCTATGCTTCTCAGTATGTAGGTAATTCCTACTCCTACGGCGGATCCTCACTGACGAATGGAACAGACTGTTCTGGCTTTGTAATGAGTGTTTACAGTGCATTCGGCGTAAGCCTGCCACACAGTTCTAGTGGCATGCGTTCTGTTGGTACTGGTGTCAGCACCTCAGAGATGCAGGCTGGTGATATCGTATGCTACAACGGCCACGTAGGGATCTATACCGGTAATGGAACCATCGTAAATGCTCTGAATAAGAAGTCTGGTATCACTTATACAGACGTGAATTATGCGAAGATTGTTGCAGTACGTCGCGTACTGTAATTAGAAATGTAAACCGGAATCTAAAACTCGGTCTACATTTACAAAAGAATAAATCTAAAACCTTTATTAAATCTGTCCTTGATGTATTTCGGGGGCAGATTTTTAGTGAGATCCAGGGCATTGATGATGCCATGAGTGAGAATAATAAGGTCACACTGCAGCTGAATGATAACACTAAGATGTTCGAGCAAGTGTAATTCCGTAGATCGTAGAAGTCAGCCTACTCGATTATCTCTATTTACAAGAATGAATCGGTAGGTTGGTCGATGGCCTGGGACTTGTCACCCTCCTCCCAAGGGCGGATACGGTAGGTGACACCTAGTTCCTTACAGATAGCAGCACACTTCTCTTCATCCTCCTTAGAGAGGGTCGTATCTACAGTGGATAAAATAACAGCAGGGACATACTGAGAGGCTTCTTTTGCGAAGTCTAGCATGGCCTGATGAGAGGCTATACCAAAGCGAGGACGAACGAGTTTCAGATACTCTTCTGGATCTGGGGTGTTTAAGGAGATGGAGATCTCATCGATACGTCCCTTTAGGTCAGGGCAGATATCTCTACCATTCACCAAATTGCCTAAACCATTGGTATTCAGACGGATTCTCTTACCATAGGTCTTCTTAATATAGTCCGCTACCTCTATAAGGACAGGGAATGCCTCTGTAGGCTCACCAAAGCCGCAGAAGACTACTTCCTCGTATTCATCCATATTTTTCCCCTGAAAGGCCTCTATAACCTCTTCTAGGCTAGGCTCATGATCTAACCAGAGGGAATCAGACTCTCCAACACGATCCATGGTCTGCCTCAGACAGAATGTACAGGCACAGGGGCACTTATTGGTGAGATTCACATAGAGATTGTTATGAACTTTATATAGGATTTCTTCTTTTCTCTGCATGATGATTCCTTTCTGGTTGGTAAAGGGATGAAGTCTATCAACTGCAGCACATATGCATCGGATAGACTGCATTTGAGATGACGGTTTACATTTGTAAATTAGTGTAACTGATCAAGCAATTCCTCGAAGGCGACACCATCGGTGGCTGGAATGCCCATCTCGATGGAGCGGGTGATACAGGCACGGATGAAGGAAGAAGCCTTAACTACGGACTCCTGGAAGTCTACACCATTCACAGCGTCGGCGATGATAATGGAGGCGAAGAGATCGCCGGTTCCATTACGTGATCCACCGATGCGAGGTAGCTTATGCACCTTCATCTGACCGTCTACATAGGAGAGATCTAGGATATCATCGCCACATGGGATGCCGGTAATGACGATTTTCTTAGGCCCAAGGGCGGATAGCTTGTCTAATAATTGTTGGAACTCTGTCTCAGACCAAGGTGCATCATGATAGGGCGTATTGGTTAGGATACAGGCCTCTGTGAGATTGGGAGTGATGATGGTGGCCATACGAACCAGCTTACGGATGGCATTACAATGCTCCTCATCGTAGCTGGGATAGATGTGCCCATTGTCTCCCATCACAGGATCTACTAGAACGATGGTGTCATCTCTTCGAAAATCGCGAATGAAGTGTCGCACCAGTCGAGCCTGCTCTGTAGAGCCTAGAAAGCCAGTCTCTATGCCTTGAAACTGTAGATGAAGCTTCTTCCATTCGTCGGCATACTCTGTAAAGTGCTTGGTGTAATCGTCCATGAAGTAGCTGGGGAAACCAGTCTGATTGCTTAGAATAGCAGTTGGAAGCCAGCAGCACTGGATTTTCATCTTAGAGATGACAGGCATAGCGACTGCAACGGAGCAGCGTCCGAATCCAGTGAGGTCATTGATGACAGCGATTTTTTTCTGATTGTTATGTATATCCATGAGTAAGTAATTCTTTCCTATAAATCCATTTGACGTCTTGATGGTTTTTGACATACTCCCACGTCTAAAGTCGTGGGACTCTTTAGATTTACTTAACATCACCGCAGTCTTATAGGAGGGGTATAGTTAAGCTTTTCAAGATTTAACGTCTATTGGATTTCAATACCTACGTACCTACTTTCCAGACGAAAGGTTTATGTCTGAACCTTTTTATTTAGTTTTTAGAATCCAAAACACTGTTTCATTGATATATTGTTTGTTTTCATTTCAGTTATAAGATTATCTTGCAGTTCTAAAAATCTATTGAATCCATCTATACATTTATCTCTATCGGGTTTATTGAATCCATTATTACAGTTTTTTAATAGAAATGCGCTGTATAGGTCCCTCTGTACTTTATGCCCATCTATAAGTTTATCTCTTTCAGAGAGTTCGGATTTTACATAATCATCCGTTACATGATTGTACTGACTTGCTCTGAATCTTTTCGTGTCTACCTTATATACATCTCCACCATAAAGAAGAGCTTTTCTTGAGAGGATTGTTATAAAACTTGCAGGTGCCCTATTATTTAGAGATCTGCCAAAACGTTTCTTACGCTTATATTTATGTACCTGCTTAATAGTACCATCTTTTTGTTTTATGTTAGATATCTTGTCGTTACGTTCTGTATTTTTAGATTTACGCTGTAGCCCCTTAAATGACATATCCTCTACTACAAAATTTACGGATTCCTCAAGCAGTCTGTTTATCATTTCTTCGTGAGATTGTTTTATATAAGCTGATTTTTGTCTGTATAAGCATTTCAGCCTGTTCAGGTTCTTCAGGTATGTTTTTGAGTATATCCATTTATCGTGATTCGTCTTGTCTATAGTGCCGTCAGGCTTATACTTAGCAGGATTTGAAATACGTTTTGAGATATCCATACTTCTTAAGAGCTTTTCGATCCGTTTATTATAGTCCTTGCATTTGGGGGCAAGTTCCTTTAGTGTTGCAGCATTGTCAGATACAGCCGCTACAGTAGAAGTGCCTATGTCAACACCAGTGATATTATAGTCATTTCCAACAGTTTTAAGTTTAAGCGGAGCGTCACCTTTCAGATACACGACTACATAATAATGCCATCCATTAGGAAACATCATGCGTTTAATTTCACAGTATGAGATATCAGAATCCAATGCCTCAAGAATATAATCCTTATCTTTAGAGAATCTGCAGTTAATATCCAGACCAAGCCATTCTATAGAACAGGTATCCTTATGGAATTTAACGCCATTCGTATTCGTCTTACCACAAATGGTATTAAAAACACGGCACTTTTTAAAATGCAGTTCCTTGCCATCACCATATAAAATATCCTCTACGCCGCGCCATACACGGGTGGACTCTTTCTGTACTTGTTGTGATGATAAGCATTTACGGAACTGTTTGGCACAGACCTTTATGTATGCCTGAAAGGAATATTCCGATAAGCCATAAGACCTTATGATATCAGTCATCTTTTGAGAAAGCTGCTTCTTACAGACTTTATCTTCTTTAGAGGGTTTACTCTTCTTAAGAATCTTGGAATATTCTGTTTTTAGGGACTGATATTCTTTATCGCAGGATAGCCTTTTGAGACATTTCTTTGCATGTTTAACAAGTACATTATGGATATGGCTTACTGCACGGAAACGCTTTTCCAAAACCTGTTTATCATATTCAGTTGTAGACAGCAGTAGCCTTACAGTATGCATTTAATCCCTCGTTTTTTGTGTATTGATATACCATCCTATGGTTTCAGAACTGACATTATCTGCCGTGCTTACAAAAATTCAGTGTTTTGGCTGAAAATATCATTTTTGGCTTAACACGCTTTCATCCCAAGGTTAAAACCGTGGGCTTTCTCGCTCACATAGTATTGTAATTGATTATAAAAGAAAACTGAGTATATAATATAGTCAAATCTAAAATTATTTATATAACCAAATAATGATAGAATCAATATATACGATGATGTGGATAGAATGTAAATATGAGAAAGAATAGATAGGAATACTGATATCATGGGAAAAAGAGAAAAGAATTACATGATTCTCTATACGAGAATCCGTGACAAGATTGTCCGAGGAGACTATCCCAACGGGGATAAGTTGCCATCCAAGAGAATACTGGCTGAGGATCATGGAGTCAGTGTCATTACCGTACAGCACGCCCTAGAACTCCTTGAGGATGAGGGATATATCCAAGCCAGAGAGAGGGTAGGATACTTTGTGATCTATAGGCAGGAGGATTTCCTAACGGGAGTTTCTGGTGTCTCGGGAGTCATGGGAGTTTCTGGTGTCTCGGGTGTCATGGGAGCTAATGGAGTCTCTGGAGTCACGGGAGTTTCTGGTGTCTCGGGAGTCAATGGAGTCTCGGGGGATAATTACCAGGGACAAAATGATGATTGGAATAGACCCCAGGGAGTGCTGGACTTGCCTGGATTAGAAGACCAGGAACCGGCACTGGAGGATGATTCAGGAAGAGAGGAGGAGATCTCCTACTCCATCTATGCGAAGACTGTTCGGCATGTTCTATCGGAAAAGGGTGAAAGCCTCTTTCAGAAGTCTCCTAATCTAGGAATTATGGAACTACGAGTTGCTATCGCTAATTACTTGGCCAAGTCTAGAAATATCCATGTGGATCCTCTGCAAATTGTTATCGGATCTGGTGCTGAGTATCTCTATGGCCTGATTGGAATCATGATACAGGGCATCCATACAGGGAATGAGACACCTACCATAGCACTTGAGGATCCATCCTATGATAAGATCCAGAGAATCTATGAAACCCATGGTCTATCCATACAGAAATTAAAAATGGGTACAGAGGGAATTGAGACAAAAGCTCTTCAGGCAGCGGATACAGATGCAATGCATGTAACTCCATATAACAGTTACCCTTCCGGAGTGTCTGCATCAGCATCTAAGAAAAGAGAGTATCTTCACTGGGCAAGGGAGAGACAGGCATTAATTATCGAAGACGATTATGATTCGGAATTCTCAATGCTTGGTAAGAGTGAGGATACCCTATTCTCTATGGAGCCGAATCAGACGGTAATCTACCTGAATACCTTCTCTAAGACCATTTCTAGCTCTGTTCGAATCGGATATATGATTCTGCCTAGGGCCTTAACCCCAGCATTTTTAGGGGAGATTGGCTATTACTCCTGTACAGTGCCAGTTTTAGAGCAGTATGTACTAGCGGAGTTAATAGAAAACGGCGCTTTCCAGCGACACCTGAATCGGGTGCGCAGAGATCGGCGCCGCAGAAGGATGTATACGTCAGAGTAGAGGTTGGTCTACATTTACTCCTGAAAAACAATGAGGACATCACCGACCTGTGGGATGAAGTCCTGGTCTGGTGCGAAGGAAGTATCGCCTCGTCTAGCCATAACGATAACCATGGAATACCTGTCCCGAATCTCCTGGATGGTGTGACCGAGCCATGCGCTGTCGATATCTAGGATAACGGTCTGGAGATTGATGTCTCCAAGAGGTGTGTCAGAATTCTGCATGTCGGTGTATTGCTCCACAAATCCAGCTGAGATGATACCGGTTGGAATGGCGACTGCCAGGACTCCCAAGAAGGAGATGATAATGGCCATCACCTGTCCCAAAGGTGTAATAGGATAGATGTCTCCGTAACCTACGGTTAAAAGAGTTGAGACACTCCACCAGAAACCAGAAAAGGCATTACGAAAGACCTCCGGCTGGGCTGGATGCTCTGCAGAATACATGCAAAGTGAGGAGGCCATCATCATAACCAGTATGATGAAGATGGAGGACAGAAGCTGATTCTTCTTCGAATATAGTACGGTGCGAATGACATTAAAAGAGTCATAATGGGAATTGATCCGGAAGAGGTGGAAGATACGTACCACGCGAAGCATACGGAATGCCACAAAACCGCTGAGGAAGAAGAAGGGCAGAATCGTCAATAACTCGATGACCCCATCGAAGGATATGATAAATCGCAGTACAGCTCTTGCTTTCGACATGTTGGGGTAGAGATAACAGGATGTCCATAGACGAAGAATATACTCTAGGATAAAGATAAAGACAGTTACACCCTCTACAATTCGGAAAACATGCTGGTAAGAACTCAATTCAGAAAATGTCTCCATGAATAGGACGAGAATATTTACCAGGATGACAGCCACAATAAAGACATCAAAGATACGGCTTACCAGATCAGATTCCTGACCAATCTGAATGATGGTAAAGATACGATGTTTAATAGATTCCGTCTGCTTTTCCTCAGTAGAATGAAGGGTGCTCATTACGCGTACTTCCTTTTTTACATTTCATTTCTATATCTAGAGTTACTTTATCCAAGTTACAAGTCATTTTGAATAAAAACCTATGGCTAATTGTGTGCACATGCCAGTTGCTATTGTTATTTATTACAATATGATACTCAACTGGGGACGAAAATGCACGTAAATCCTGATTTTTTAGTGGCGTGAGTTCTAAAAAGAGGTCGAGGCAGGGGAGGGGTAAATAGAAGATAGGAAGAAGTAGAAGAGTGGATGAATAGGGGAGGGGATAGGTCTAAAAGAGAATGGAAAAAACGTAGGAAACCCTGTACTACTAGTACCCTCTAAAAAGGACTTGTGGAAATGCATAAAAAACCCTTCTGATAATCGTTACATTTTAATAGGTGGAAAGGGGACCCGAGGGGCGTAAAAAGTGCTATTGTTAGGGCAGGAGGAGGTGAATCAGAATTTGGATAGGATTCTTGTATACAGAGCACAATTAATCAGATAGAATTGTTGAGATGTATACACATTTTGGAAAGTGAAAGATGCAATCGCTAAGTCGTCAGATAATACTTAAGAATCAATCGTAAAAGTTTTGTAATTAACAATGCAAAAGTATACAAAAACCATGGAAACATCTGATACAATGTCTAATCGAAACACTTTAGTTATATGTTGCGTATCAGCGTCGTGAGGACGTGATACCCATATAGATGTAGGAAGGAGAAAATATGTTATCTAACATATCATCCATTTATTTCATCATTCCTGCAGTAGCTGTCGTAGCGCTTGTATTCGCAGCCATCATGGCTTCTCTTGTACGCCGCGCTGACGAGGGTACTGATCGAATGAAGGAAATCGCAGGTGCAATTCGTGAAGGTGCGAATGCATTCCTTGCATCTGAGTACAAGATTCTTGTAATCTTCATCGCAGTTCTTTTCTTAGTTGTTGGTTTTGCACTTCACAACTGGCTTGAGGCTGCTTGCTTCCTTGTTGGAGCTGGCTTCTCTATCCTGGCTGGTTTTTGTGGTATGCGCGTAGCTACTCTGGCTAACGTTCGTACAGCAAACGCTGCTAAGGAGTCTGGCATGGCTAAGGCTCTGTCTGTTGCTTACCGTGGTGGTGCCGTAATGGGATTCGCTGTAGTAGGTCTTGGACTGCTTGGTGTCAGTGTTGTCTATATCCTCACTGGCGATACCGAGGTTCTCTTTGGTTATTCTCTTGGTGCTTCTACCGTTGCTCTGTTCGCACGTGTAGGTGGTGGTATCTATACGAAGGCTGCCGACGTTGGAGCTGACCTGGTAGGTAAGGTTGAGAATAACATCCCTGAGGATGATCCTCGTAACCCTGCAACAATCGCTGATAACGTTGGTGACAACGTAGGTGACGTTGCTGGTATGGGAGCTGACCTTTTCGAGTCTTACGTAGGTGCACTTGTATCTGCAGTAACACTTGGTGTTGCAACTTATGCGAAGACTGACCTGGCTGTTGCTGGTGCATTCTTCCCTCTGATTCTTGCTGCATGCGGTATCCTTGCTTCTATGATCGGTACTTTCTTCGTACGTGGTAAGGAGAATGGTAACCCTCAGAAGGCTCTGAACACTGGTTCCTATGTAGCTTACATTCTGATGATTATTGCTGCTGTAGTTCTGTCTGAGCAGATGCTTCAGTCCTACAAGCCGGCAATTGCTATTATCTTCGGTCTCTTAGTTGGTTCTGTAATCGGTAAGATTACTGAGGTATACACTTCTGACAAGTTTAAGTCTGTTAAGGGTATCGCTAAGCAGTCTGAGACTGGTGCTGGTACAACTATCATCTCTGGTCTTGCTGTTGGTATGAAGTCTACAGTAGTTCCTATCCTTGGAATCGCTGTTGGTATCCTTGTTGCTTACCAGCTATGCGGTCTGTACGGTATCGCTCTTGCAGCTGTAGGTATGCTTGCAACTACTGGTTCTACAATCGCTGTTGATGCTTACGGCCCTATCGCTGATAACGCTGGTGGTATTGCAGAAATGTCTGGCCTTGAAGAAGACGTTCGTGATATCACAGATACACTTGATTCAGTAGGTAACACTACAGCAGCTATCGGTAAGGGATTCGCTATCGGATCTGCAGCTCTGACAGCACTGGCTCTATTTGTATCTTATGCGCAGGCAGTATCCCTGAAGAAGATTGATATCCTTGAACCTAAGGTTGTAATCGGCCTCCTTGTTGGTGGTATGCTGACATTCCTGTTTACCGCTCTGACTATGGAGTCTGTATCTAAGGCTGCTTACCAGATGGTAGAAGAGGTTCGTCGTCAGTTTCATGAGAATACTGGTATCCTTGAGGGTAAGACGAAGCCCGATTACAAGCGTTGCGTAGGTATCTCTACTCAGGCCGCTCTTCACGAGATGATCGTTCCTGGTATTCTTGCAGCAGCTTCTCCAATCGTAGTTGGTCTTGTACTTGGTACAGACGCTCTTGGTGGTATGCTCGCAGGCGCACTTGTAACTGGTGTTCTGATGGCTATCTTCATGTCCAATTCCGGTGGTGCTTGGGATAATGCGAAGAAGTACATCGAGGCTGGTAATAATGGTGGTAAGGGCTCTGAGGCTCATCACGCAGCTGTTGTTGGTGATACTGTTGGTGATCCTTTCAAGGATACATCAGGTCCAGCTATCAACATCCTGATCAAGCTGATGACAGTAGTTTCTCTTGTATTTGCTCCACTGTTCATCTCAATTGGATCTCTTTTCTAATCTAGTAATAGATATATTGAAATAAAAACAACTTTCGGCGCTCTTAGGAGCACCAAAGGTTGTTTTATTTTGCCGCGGTTACTAAAATCACATAGGACGGACGTTATGCTCCTCCATGTAGCCACAGGAATGGACATTGGTGAATCCCATCTTCTTAAGTCCCTTGATTCCGACACGAGGCTTGTGATAATAGTCACCGACGATGTAGATAAGGGCCGATTTATCCTTGATACGATTCTCAGCCAAATCTAGCCGTGTAGAGGGGATATTAACTGCACCCTGGACGTGATCCGCCTTGAAGGCATCCTTGGGACGTATATCCACCAGAAATGCCCCAGGAGTAGTGCGGACAGTATTGATACCCTCATTAACAGTTTTTAGTTCCATACGATCAAATAATGACATGGTGTCTACCTCATAGTGTGATTTGTTAATAGGTTGTGGGAATAGCCGGCTGGAGATTTCCAGAAACCTGTATTATCTGTTCTCAACGTAATTATAATGGAAATTCTACCTTTTGCGAAAGAATTTCTGTGAGACAAAATGAGGGATTTGCCGCTTGGAAAGTTTATAAATTGTTAATTAGGAATTAAAGAGGAGTGGTGGTAAACTTTTAGTACGAGGTGAGTTATATGCTATATATTACATGTCCATCGTGTGGGAAATCCTTTCAAGTGGATGACGATTATTATACTTATTTACAATCCCAGGGAGCAACCCCTGTTTTATTTTGTTCCCGTGCCTGTGAAGAGCAGGGATGGCACCCAAGTGCTTTTGACTTCCGCCCCTCACCTGTTAAGATGCAGCAGCGGTAGGATGGTTGCGGTAAAGAAATTAGCGCTAGAGAACAAATACTAGAAGAAATGAAAGTAAGAAAACACGCTAGATGAGAAATAGCTAAACCGAAATCCTATAATTAAATATGAAAGTTGATTCATATATTGTACGCCGATCCAAAGGGGTTGGCTTTTTTTGTTGGATTAAGGGTGAAATCATAAAAATGTGTTTTTTAGGAGGAAAATTTGGGATAGGCATATGCAAAAGTGAAAAATCGCCTCTAAACGCAGAATTATTACGCGGATGTGTATTAACTAAGTGGGATATATATGCCTATTTCATATAACAGGTAAAGTAGACACAAGAAACTTAAAAACAGTAACGATTTAAGCAAATTTCATATGCCTAATGCAAATATATAGTTAGAAAAACACAATTTAGTAAATCGGCTTAGGTGGAGCGGCAAAATCCTAAGGACAGCAAAATAATCCCAAGAACGGTCAAAGCCTAAGGACAACAAAAAAGACATCGGATAAATCCGATGTCTTAAGTAGTAGTTCGTAGGGGAGTCGAACCCCTGTTTCCGCCGTGAGAGGGCGGCGTCTTAGCCACTTGACCAACGAACCATGTTCTGTTTTGCTGAAGCTCTGTATCAGCACCGCAACAATAGATAGAATACAGGATAGTAAAATAGAATGCAACCCCTTTTTGATATTTTTTTCGATTTTTTTCAACTTTTTTCTTTTACTTGTAATTTGCCGCAAGTATGGGAGGAAAAGTAAGTGTCAGGCTTAACAGAAGACACTGATCAGTTGAGTTATATAAAAGCGGACAGTTAGAGAAAAATCAAGGGGCTATACTTATAGATAGACAAAATAGATATAATGAGTACTTATTATCACATGGTAATTATTCACAAAAATTTGGCCGAAAAGGATACGAAAATATGAATATAGCTTCTTAGAATAATAAAAAAGAGGAAAGAAACTCTAAAGAAAGTATTAAAAACAACATTTAGAGAGTATTTGTGCAATTTGTAATGGGAACCTTGATTTTTCGGTATTTTGGGATATCTCAAATAATTGACATTAAGAAAACTGGAGCTATAATGGACTTGTGATGATATATTCATCATAGTGTATAACTTGTACACAATGATTCATTAAAGTGAATAGCATTCACACAATGATTCATTAAAGTGCATAACATACACAATTTTCTTCTATATTATTATGAAGCTAAATTTGTGGCAAAGCTGCTGAAAGGCAGCGACGCAAAGCTAGAGGGCCTCTGAGGGAGTCGGTTCTTCTATTTGTGGATATCTGTGGGGGACGGATATCCTGGGTAATATTAGGGTAGGGAACAATTCAATATCACTCGTGGTAGCCAGTTGCATTTAGTTGAGACGCGTTTATTCGCATGCGTTAGCGAATGAGCGTTCTTATGCGTCTCAATCCTTCTAATGCGCGATGCCACGTCTAAATTCTGCACCGCAATTGTCGCGGTGCTTTTTTTATGTGCCGATGATCCATAGCGTAGATTTTAAGGGCTATGGCATGTAACGCAAGCCCATGCATTACTAATGAGGGTTACCAGCCCAGGTATCCTCCATACATACCCTACAGCGTATCCTACCAATCGCTGTATGTACAACCTAACGGCCCAACCCAAGGCCAAAAGTAAAACCTGCAGCGTCATATGATAGACACTGCGAAGAGAAGCAAAGAAATTAAGAAACAAAGAAATTAAGAAATTAAGAGATTACATAACAAGAGGATGCATCGTGCATGTGAAATCATTCGATGCAAGAAGAGCTTGTAATAGGTAGGGGAGAATCCTATGCAAAGAAAGAAAAAGAGATTTACAAGGATCGCCGCGATTAGTCTCACGGCAGCCTTAGCGATGTCTATGTCCTTCCCAGTTTTCGCATACCAGGGGAAAACGGACACCCGAGGCAATCATCGATCTATAATTACTACGTCTGTCCTCCCGACAGGTGAGAAGACAAGCCATTTTACTAGCGGAACAGCGGTGAAGGCAAGCCATTCTACTGCCGGAACAGCGGTGAAAGCAAGCCAATCTACTAGCGGAACAGCGGTGAAGGCTGCCATGTCTACCACCAAAACTACGGCGGTAGAGACCTACACGCCATCTACCGCAACGGAGAAGGATTATGACGTAGCCATTCGTCTGGTGACGATTACAGATGAGGGAGAGTCTGTCCTGCAGACCCAATACGGTAAGTACGGGGACAGCTTCGGCCCACAGGGAACCCTTGTGGTCCGTGATACTTACTATGATCAGTCCACCAAGTCCGACTACGACCTACTGACAGCTAAGGGAGAGTCCACCAAGCAGACTGATCCGTCTGCATTCAGCGGAACTCTTACAGCAGGTCAGGAGACCATTCCAAGTAGTGCCACATTGGCCACCAATTCTGATGGCAAGCCGGAGCTCACATTCTACTATGTGAAGCATGCCGAGGATGAGCGCACCATTACCTTGAATGCAGTCACTCCAGAAGGAACCGTACTGAAATCCATTCAGAAGACAATTACACAGGACACAGATGTAGAGGCCGCTAAGGAACTGGGAGAGAAGTTCACTGAGAACGGCTTGGTTTACGTCGCCCCTTCGGAAATGTATACCATGCTCTTCACTGGTGATACCGTCCAGAATATTACCTATGCAGTTGCTGGCTCAATTGAATCCGAGGGCTACTACATCACCGTTAAGTATGTGGACAGCGATAGCAAGCAGGTGCTGGCAAGTAGACAAGTCTTTGTGAAGAGCAACGACAAGGCGAAGAAGTACATCGCACCACGTACCCTTGCGATCACCAATGATGGTAAGACTACCTATTATAAAGTGGATCAGAATAAGAAGGATAATTCTTACGAATTCACCCATAAGAAGGATAGCACCAAGCGTGAGTACACTGTCTACTACATCAATGATGTGAAGAATCGCCAGGACTATACCTGGTACATCCTCCAGTATGATGCAGCAACCAATCAGTGCATAAATATCATCCAGAGAACCGTAAAGTACGGGGAAACTGTAGAGTTCAATGCCAAGAAGGAGGACTTACCTAAGGGGTATACCGTAAATCAGTCCTTCAATAAGGTACTGAAGCACACTTATGGTGATGGAGAGCGTAGTACCTATGTCTACTACGATCCAGAAGGCTATAACACCAAGACCGTGCACAAGAAGGATGTCACCTTCCGCTACATGGTAATTGACGACACGGTAAATGGTCATGAGATTTTCCCAGAGGAGACAGACCTGGTTAAGACCCATATGGAAGTCACTGATCAGAAGCCGGACTCTGCAGATGATCAGGACCGTGACACCGTAGCAGAGACGGAATATAAGCTTCCGGAGAAGATCTCCTACAAGGGAGAGGAGTATGAGCTGGTTAAGGGACAGGTGAACCCTGTACTTTTAAGCTACTATTCTCCTCGTAGCACCTACACCTTCTACTATAAGAATGTGAAGGATGTGAACTTCTATACCATTAAGACAGAGATCGTTCACGAAGCAGAGATCCTAGACGGTCATATCACCTACGTGATTGTTCCAGGCGTAACACGTACCATTATTACCCAGGTTGGAACAGGCATCAGCCGTCCAGTCCAGGTCAATGATAATACAGGTGCAGAGATCGGTAATAATGGCGATGCCAATGCAAATGGAGCCAATGGCGGTGATGCCAACGGTGGAGATGCCAATGGTGGCACAGATACCAGTATCGACGGCATCGACACCGATGAGATCCAGACACCTCAGGCAAATATAAAGCTCGATGAAAAGAACGGGAACAACTTCCCTGTGGTGCCAATCGTAATGGCAGTTGCAGTAGCAGGACTCCTGCTAATGGCAAGTGGTCTGATGATTCGAAGAAAGAAATTACAGTTTGTAAATAAGGGTCAGTCCTACGATCCAAGTAGGGAAGACCAGGGAACAGATGCAACAAACCAGGAAGATAAGAAGGGAGGAAATCAGTAATGAAGAATAAACTTAAAAGTATTCTATCAATTGAAATCCCATTCCTCTATCTAAAGAAGACCCTGGCATTGGTTTTGATTGCAGGAATGGTGCTAACCAATGGAGACTTTGCCCTGTTAGGGCATACCGTGGTTGAGGCTGCAGCAAGTAGCTTCAAGGCCAACGACACTAGCGTTGACTTAGATACACCAGAGCCTTGGCAGGCTATGGCCAATGCCAAGAATAATATCACCGATAAGTCAGGAGTCAGTCAGTCCGTTCTGGGAAAAGCCTGGCTCTATGGCGTTGTAGCCAATGAGTGGAACTTCGATGGTGAGTCAGAGACGAACTTTGCAGTAAAGACCCTAAGCGGCAAGGCTGGACAGACTGGTGTCGATAAGAAAAAGGCCGAGGGAGCCCTCTCTGCTGAGTCAATGGTAGGAGAGTCCACCACCAATGGTGTAGTACAGATTAAGGGAGTCCCAGAGACTCTAACTCTGCCAGAGGGACAGGAATCGAAGTTTTTTGACTCCTGCAATGGCTTAATCTATAAGTACGACACCAAGGAGAATATCGAGGCAGCCATCGATGCAATGCGAAGCCATGTAGCACAGCAGTCTGCAGACATGGCACAGAAGAATAGTATCCCTGACTACAGTAAGGTGGCTCGTGGTGACTCTGCACAGAAGATCACCCTGGACTTCACAGAGTCTCCTGAGGGTACCATCTATGTAAATGTAGACCAATGGGTTGTAAACAGCCAATGGGAAGTAAACGACTGGAGTCTTTCTCAGGCCTTTAAGGAGAATGGTGCAATCACCATCAAAAAGAAGTCTAACCAGATCATCGTATTTAACTTCAGCGGTTCTGAAGTTAACCTGAATAAGATGATTATCGAAGAGGGCGGTAAGTCCCAGGATACCGTTGGCATCGCCAATACACCAAGTAGCTCCAATGATATCATTGAGGGCCTCTACTTCAATATGCCGAATGCAACCAAGGTTCACCTGCAGGACTCTGCAGGTATCTTCATCGCACCAAAAGCGACGGTTACAACTGGTGGTGTCGGCGGTGGATGGCTAATCTGCGACAAGCTCATCAATGGCTGTGAGTGGCACTTTACCAATGGTAAGCTGCCAGATACATACGGCAAGGATTCTGTACAGTTCCACGCTGTGAAGAATATTGCAGGAAAGCCAGCAGACAAGGATGGGTTTACATTTACCCTGTCTGAAAAAGATGGAAATAAATGGAATACCATCCAGACCAAGACCAATAAGGGTTCTGCTATCGACTTCGACAGTATCGAGTACAAGTACGACACCAAGAATCCAAATCAGGAAGTAAAGCTCTACCGCATCTCAGAGGAAGACAAGCAGACTCTGAATGGGGTTACTTATAATGCAGAAAAGACCGACTACTACGCACGTGTCACCCTGGATAAGACCTCGGCGGCAGGCCAGGGGAACTCTAACAACTATAGTGTCAAGGCCAGCGTAGCCTACTATAAGGATGAGGCTTGCAGCCAGCTAATCGACACAGAGACCCCTGTATTCAATAATACAGAGGCCAATGGAAGTCTTACAGTTCTAAAGAGCGTAAGCGGTCCTAAGGGATTTGAACTGACAGATGACCAGAAGCAGGCGATTGTCTTCACAGTAAGTGATTCGAATGGGGCGACCATCGCAAGCTTCACCTACAAGAATATGCTGGATCAGTCTGGTGTCACACTGCCAAATGGCTCTGTGGTCAAGGTGACCTATGAGAAGGATGGTGTGAAGCTGTCCAATCTGACTCCTGGCAGCTACACTGTAAGTGAAAATGTAGACCAGGCCAAAGATGTGGCAGGTTACGCCCATACAACTACGGTAACAGTTGATGGAAAAGAAGAGACTACAAACAGTGGATCTGTCAAAGTAGAAAGTGCAAAGGATGCATCCATTGCCTTCAAGAATAGCTATGCACAGGCGTCTGTAGAACTGAAGGGTACGAAGACCATCGATGGTAAGACACCTAAGGATCAGGAATTCGCATTCAGTCTCTATGAGGCAAGTAAGAATGGAAAAGACTTTAAACGCGGCGATGATCCAATTCAGACCGTTCGGAATAATGGAGAGGGTAACTTTAGCTTCTCTACCATTACCTATTCCAAGGCTGGAACCTATTACTACTTCATCCTAGAAGAGGATCCAAGTCGGGATGCTGAGGGACAGGAAACTGGTATCAAGAAGAATACCCAGAAGTATCTGGTAACAGTTGTAGTTCAGAAGAATAGCGATGGAAGCCTTACTGCAGAGGCACCAAGCTATCAGGAGATGGCATCGGCCAATGGAGAGTCCACGAAGCCTTCTAACACAGCAGCCTTTCAGAATACCACGGAGAAGTCTCTTGGAAGCCTCTCCCTGTCTGCAAAGAAGGAACTAATAGGCCGTGATCTAAAGGCTGGGGAATTCACCTTCGAATTAGTGGCAGCAGATCAGGATGGAAAGCCAATTACCGAAAATGGTAAGGAAGTCATCCTGCAGTCTGTTAAAAATGGTGTGAAGAAGGCAGATGGATCCAATAATATCCAGTTTGAAAAGATCACCTATCAGAAGGACCTCTATAGCGGAATCGACCAAAGAGGAACCTACTACTACATTGTCCGTGAGAAGCAGGGCACAGATAGCCATATCAAATATACCAAGGATACCTATCTGGTAACGGTGAAGGTTACAGATTCGAATACAGATGGAAAGCTGAAGGTAGAAAAGTCTATTCAGCTCCTGTCTGATGGAACGAGCAATGAGACAGCTAAGGCAACAAATACAAATAAGGAAAATATTGAGTTTGTAAATATCTATAGTGCATCTGGTTCTATTACAATCAGCGGTAAGAAAACTGTGAATGGTAAGTCAATTACAATTAATGATCAGGCACAGTCTATTTCTGGTGTCAAGAATCAGGTATTTACCTTCTGCCTAGACCAGATGACTAAAGATGGTGTCGAGGCTAGCGAGAAGAGCGATGGACTCCATCGCACAGTGGAGACCGATGCAAGTGGTCGGTTTACATTTGATAAGATTCCATACACCTTAGATGACGCGGGAAATACCTATTACTACAAGCTGTCTGAGGATACCTCTAAGCTACAGGCTGGCTATAGCAAGGACTTCGATGATCAGTACATCTCTGTAAAGGTAGAGAAATCCGTTAAGGATGATGGTACCGATAAGGATGATGGTACCTTGAAGTTAACCATTAGCTCTAAGACCTATGACAAGGATGGTAAGGTCAAGAAGTCTGATGTAGCGACGATTAATGTAAATGGCGCAGACTACACCTATGATGCAGGCAATCTGAATAATAAGTACGATGCAAGCACATCTGTAAAGCTCCATGGCAATAAGACTATCAATGGACAGAAGCCAAGCAAGGATGTCACGGATAAGTTCTCCTTCAAGCTGAGCCTCCTGGAGTGGACAGATGCTAACGGCAGTGTACACACACAGAAGGATGATACGTATCGTCAGACCGTGAAAACTGATAACTATAGTCAGACTGTGAAAACTGATAAGGATGGTAACTTCAGTTTCAAGCCACTGGAATTTAACTTAGATGATGAACATAATCAGATTGGTACCTATAAGTACCAGATCGAGGAAGTAGATGTACCAGAAGGATATAGCGTAAATACATCAGCTCAGATTGTCATTGTGAAGATAGAAGATAATGGCAAGGGACAGCTGGTAGCCACCATGACAGACGAGAAGGGTAAGGCTATAAAGGCAGACCCAGAGAAGAATAGCTATATCGTAAAGGGCTACACCTTCGACAATACCTATCATGCATCAGGGGAGTTGAATCTCTCTGGCACGAAGGAACTGATTGGTAAGGATTTGAAGCAGGGTGACTTTAAATTCACTCTGCGTCAGACAGACAAGGATGGTAAGGAACTTACAGATGGGTACAGTGAGACTGTATCGAATGCTGCACCAAGCACAGACATGGGCGCAAATGCCAATGGTTCTACGGCCGGGTTTGCTTTTCGTACCATCAGGTACACGGAGGCAGATGCAGGTAAGGACTTCTACTACACGGTATCCGAGCAAGCAGGAGACCAAGCAGGCATCACTTATGATGGAAAGGTATACCAAATCCATGTAAAGGTCACAGATAATGGGGACGGCACACTGACGGTGGAGAGAAAGGATGATGTAAAGCAGATCTCCTTCACCAACTTCTACAATGCAAGTGCAAGCCTGAATCTGAATCTGATTAAGACCATTAATGGGAAGACAGTAGATGAAAGCCATGTAGCAAATCTAGAGGATAAGGAATTTACCTTTACCCTGACAGAGATGAATGGTAAGGGAGAGAAGGCTTCTCCTAAGAAGAATGGCAAGACAGAGACCATTACCGTCTCTGGTAAGGATGGTAAGGCCTCCTTCTCTCCGCTGAGCTACACCTTGGCTGATAGGGATCAGACTTACTATTACCGCATCGCTGAGGATGCATCTACATCTAAGATGCCAAAGGGATTTAAAAAGGATGGTAAGGACTTCTACTTCTCCATTACAGTAAGTGACGATGGAAGCGGACTTCTGCACCTCACAAGCGATAGTGACGCCATCAATGACGGCATGAATGGCAATACCTTCACTGCAGAGTATGTATTGGGTCATACCTTCAATAATACCTACTCTGCAAGTGGTGAGTTACCAGTTAAGGGAAATAAGACCATCAATGGCCTATCTCCAGACAAGGATGTGAAGGATCTCTTCGCATTTACTCTGACAGAGATATCTGTAAATGATAAACCTGTTGAAAAGCCATATACAGAGACTGTAAAGACAGATAAGGATGGCAAGTTCTCCTTCAGTTCACTGAAGTACAGCATGAATCCGGATATCGCCAATAGCCCATCTGGAAGTGTGAAATACATCTATCAGATTGAGGAGACCTCATATCCGACTGGATACACCAAGGATACTGAACCAAAGAATCTGGAAGTTATTGTTTCTGATCATGGCGATGGAACCCTAAGTATCCAATCTACGGAACCTGAGGCTGGGTATACATTTAACAACCTCTATGATGCCAAGGGATCCATTACTCTGAGGGGTAAAAAGACGCTTCATGGCCGCGATATGGAAGCGGATGAGTTCCACTTCACAGTAACTGAGACCGATGACAAGGGCACAGCTCTGAAGGTTAAGAATGCAGAGGGTAAGGAAGTCGATAAGGTTGTAGCAAGAGGTTCTAATGCCGCAGCTTCAGCTGAGCAGGATGCAGATATCACCTTCTCAAGTATTAGCTACTCCGATAAGTCTCAGGTAGGTAAGCACTATTACACCATTACTGAGGATCCTGTGGATACCGATAAGGGTTTATCCCAGAATACAGAAGCCTATAAAGTGGTTGTAGATGTATCCGATAATGGGGAGGGCACTCTGACGGCAGAGGCAGTCTCTGGAACAGATGCAGATGGAGAGACCATTGATCCAGCAACTGGCATCGCCTTCACCAATACCTATAAGGCAAGTGGCGCAATTACCCTGAATGGAAGTAAGAAGCTCACAGGCCGTGATATGGAAGCGGATGAGTTCCACTTCACCGTAACTGAGACCGATGACAAGGGAAATCCACTGAAG